>Ga0209518_1001072_pt1 | contig 31635 bp, 56 predicted proteins | sample RifGroB1_FD_183993 | JGI IMG/M metagenome (GOLD analysis project Ga0209518, IMG submission 183993) | Groundwater microbial communities from Rifle, Colorado, USA - Groundwater B1 (SPAdes) (version 2) | ecosystem: Environmental > Aquatic > Deep subsurface > Groundwater | place: Rifle, Colorado...
AAATAATCCGTTTTAAGCGGAAATACAGAATCCTAAATAAGTGCCCTTTGTGGCATAAACAAATTTAAGCGTCTGTGTGTTGTGGTCACCACCGACTATAGTGACACAATTTGCTACCGCATCTGCGGCGGCGGCATCTATCGTCCAAGCTGTTCCAGTCAAGTCAAAAACCACTCTTTTACCCATAAGAGCGTTTACTTCCGCCGCCGTATCGGCAGTGGTTGATGTTAATGCTTTGGCTGTATAAATAATGCCCGGTAAAGGCATATAGGTAACTACTACTCCGGCCGCCGCAGTCGTTTCCGAAGAATCAGACTTGGCGATGCCAGTAAATCTCTGTGAAGTTGAACCGTCTCCGTCCGCCATTATGCCTGCTTCGCCTGTCCAAGGGGAGTCGGCGGCGGCATCATCGGCTTTGGTCGGCTCTCCGGCCAATGCCTGCGATGTCGTGCCTGAATCCACAATGAACTCGGCGGAAAAAACATCATCAATGGGGGTGATTATCTTTATGTTTGCTCTTGCCATATATGAAATAATCCTAATAATTACTTCACAAGAGAACTGAAAGTTAAACCTTAGTTTTTTGTCTTGCCTTTATGACCTCATCTTTAGTCATATTATAAGGTGCGGACATAAAAACAGTTTCTTCTGGTGTAGGGGTAAATACAGTTTCGTGTTTTGCGGGGTTGCTGGGGGCAAATGGTTTCCCATTATTACCTTTTCTCGCCAACTCCTCGGCAATTTGAGCGTTCTTAAGAGAATTGATGGCGGCTCTTGCCAATTTTACATCTTCTTCCGGATTGCCCGATGGGACAATGCGATTTTGGATATAGTGCTTAGCTAGTTCCCTTTCCGTTTCGTCTTTAATGCTTTCTGCCAAATCAAGAGCGGTCTTTTTTGACTTCTCTTTATTCAGCTTGTCCAGCATTCCGACCGTAACGGGAGTGTCATCGTCAACTGAGGTTATTCCTTCTTCCTCGTTGAGTTTTGCCACTTGCTCATCAATCTTCTTTTTTTCAAACTCAAGCCTTTCACGCTTTGTGAATTTGCCCTTATTAACTTTTTCAAGTTCTATTTTAAGAGCTTCTTGTGAAGCGGCTTCAGCGGCTTTCGTGTCCGCTTCCGCCTTTTCTAGCTCTTCGGCCGAAGGTGCCATTTTCTCTTCGTTTTCCATATATTTTATCAAAAGTTTATAGGGATTGCTTCGTTCCCTTTTATCTCTAGTTAATAATCTCGAGGTAATCGCTAGGTCAATTACATCTGGGCTAATTTTTTAAGAAATTCTTCTACTTGCAGTCCTTGCCATATCGCCGCTTTGGAGAAAAACACTTTCTCCGGCGTATCTCCGAAATGCACTCCGATTTTTACCGCTTCAAACTCAACCTGTTCTTTCACGAATTTCCAAGCTTGGTTGTCTAAAGCGGAAATGGCGCTCTCTCTCAATATCTTCGCTCCTTCAAAATCCAACTCCCGTCCATTGACCGCAAGTTTTCCTTCTTCGTTTGTTTTAATTATATCACAAGATTGTATAGCAACCAAATTTTTCAACAATGCTGTTGTCAAGATAGTTCTGTTTTTTAATGACAGATTTTTTTTTAATAAATACGCTGTCATTTTTGTGATAAAATTTTGAAACATTATTTTGCTTCTTTCTCCGCCTTTTTAGCGGCGACTGTTGCTTCTTTCTCCGCTTTAACTTCTTTTTTAAATTTCACTTCGCCGACAACAGCTCCTAGAAGTCTGGTGTAAACCTTATAAACATTCTGCTCCGATACTTCTTTGCTTTGTTCTTTAAGCTCGTTTATAGCTCTTTCTAATTTTGAGCGATTTTGTGCCCAGCTAAATCCTTCAATTATTGACATATATTTAATTTTTAACTTTTAATCCGCCACGACCTTTATTTTTAAATTTTGGCTTCCATTTGTTCTGGCATTTGCATTGGCTGTTCTTTGCCCGCCATACCTAATAATGACTGCATCATTTCTTCCTGTCCTTTCTTTGCCTTGTATCTGTCGGGGTCTCCACCGGAGTATTCTTCAATCACAAAATCGTTGATGACCGCTTCGGGGTCGGTGAATGGCATTACTCTCGGGTCGGTCAATCTCTGAAATGCCAAATCTTTCTCTTGTCGGTCTGTTCCCATTGACCTTGCCACTATCTTATCAGCATCCACAAACATTGAATACTTGGCTCTTGCGAATAGATAAGGATTGACTTCATAAATTCTCTGGTCGCTTCCTTCTCCGCCGGCTTGGTCATAGAGTTCCCATTCTCTGTCGCTCACTTCTTGCTTGCTCATTTTTCGTCCCATCATTTTATCCGAAAATATAATCCTGTTGGTTATATTTTTACCTTTATCTTTACCTCTTGTCAATATAGTTTTGTATTTCATTTTTAACGCTTCGGGAACGGTTGCGTCCAATTCTCCGATGGTGCTGTGTTGAATAACACAATCCATAGCCAATTCGCCTATCTGCTTTACGAGGTTAGCAATCATCAATCCAAACACACCTAAGAATATCCGGGCTTGCCTTTGAGCCACGACAGTCTGAGTTGCGGTGATGCCCTCTTGTGTTGTGCCTTGCATTATCTTATCTTGCGTGCTTTCGCTCATATCTTGGTGTCCGTCTTGGATAACTTTATAAGCTGCCGTTAAGTTAGAACCTAGAGAATAGGCTTCCATTTTTGCCCCGACTGGCATAGATACAGTAGCTCCAGGAACCATTGCCGTTGAGTCAAACTTGCCCACACCTGACAAGAAGATAGGTTTCATCACATCAAGAGTTACGCCGTCCACCAACATTCTGTCCATAGTGTTGATTTTTACATCTTCCCAATATTCTTTGAATGCTCCAGACTTGAAATAAGCAAACCTGCCCGACGGGTCAATCGGCTCAAAACCCGACATCGCAAAAGGATAAATCGGCACGGACACCCAATCGTTCTTTATCATCGTCATTCTTCGGTGTGTGAATGGGTTGGAATTATAAATATTATCCCAATCGCACATCGGCACTCCTCCTACGAAAGTAACCTCCAAATCTTCGCTTCGCCAATAGGCGGTTACTTCTTGGACGAAATTGCCGTCGGCTTCGTTCCAATCAACATCAAACAAGGTGTTACTCTCATTCCCGCTTATCCATTTAGTTTTTCCAGCTTCCACATAATCAAACAAATCTTTTTCGCCATAGTAAAGTTTTCGGGCATAAATACTCTTGGCGTAATCGTAAGAAATTCGGCGAACACGAAAGATAAAAGGCTGTCTATGTAGGTCTCCTGTGCCGGAGTAGAGGTCTCCGAGCAACAATTCATCAATCGGCAAGATGTGCAGTTGCGTTCCCGATAACATCTCGTCAACCGCTTCAATTATTTTTATTTCTCCACTACTTAACCTCTGCTTAATTTTCTGCAAACTCTCCACATATTCTACCGAAGCGAACACGGCGGGATTAACGAGCGCGGACAAGACAAGGTAAAGGAATTTAATTTCATAATTGGCTTTTCGCAAATGGTCTTCAACAAGAATACCCATAACCCTAGCTGTCATTTTGTCTTCTTCATCTCGTTCATTCTGGGCATAGACAAAAGGGAAAAGCATACCGGCTATTAAGTGAGCCAATATGCCTATCAATTTGTTTCTAGCTGTGTTTTTTCTGCCTCTAAATTTCCAACGCTTATGAATTGGTAGATATTCCACACCCACGAAAGCGGCGAAAGTTTCTTGGTCAAGTTTGGCTCGGTCTAACAAGGACATTCCGTCAAATTCGTCCAATGGCTTTCTCTGTAAACTCCAAGCTGTCAAATAATCTCTTTGAAAGTGAGCAAAGAACTTTCTTACTTCAACGGGAAGAAAAAGAGCGGAGGGAGAAAGTTTTTGTCCTCCATTGTCTAAAGGTATTCCTTCTTTGTCCACGATTACATTACCAATCATTTTTTTAATTACTTTAATTATACACTAAAATACAATGTCAAGCTATTCAGGAATAAAAATACTAATATCTGACGGTGTTTCATTTGTCATTTTATCATCTACGAGTGAAGCATAAGACAACATATCGGCATAATGATTTGTCCAATCTTTGAATGGTTCTTGTTTCCAATCCAATTTTTTTTCATCCCATTCTTTTCGGTAATTTTGGATAGCAGACAAAAACTGTTCGCAAGATAATTCGTTGATGATAAGACGAGGGAACATCATCAAGCACTTATCAATCCTCTGGTTAATTGAAATTAAGTCAATTTTCTCAAATGTTATACCAAGTTTTTCTGCGGATTGAATAATGGTAAGTCCAGAGCCTATCTCTGTCTTCGTGCTGTCGTGCGGGGCAAAATGCCGTCCATAGATATAAGGTTTGGCTTGCAACATTCTAATTGCTTGAGGCAGTCCATCGCTTCCTTCTCCTTGCCAAGTATCTATAAGATAAATGTGTGTATCTGTTTTTTGGAAAAATCCGCAGACTAATTGTTCTCCAATACCCAAATCCCATACCGTATGGACTTTCAGCGCCGGATTATAGGGCACTATTGTTATTCTTCCTTCTCGCCTTGCTTGCATAAGAGCTTTGGAATAATAAGCTCCTTTAATTACTGGGTCGCTCCAGCTTCCATCTCTCCAAGCTTCTCTTAATCCATCAGGCAATCCATCAAGGAATGACTTATAACTTGTATCTTGATTAAGATATGGATTATCTTGAAGCCTTGCCGGAATAAAAATTCTTTTTAGCTTGGTTATTGGGTCAATCGTAATAATTGATTTTGTTGGGATTCCTTGAATGCTAAAACGCCGTCTAACCCAGCTAAAACCGGCACCATCTGGGTTAAAAGTTGAAATAATGCAAGGTTTAAGTTCTGGAATAGTGGAACGGCAAGAAGATGCAAGCTTGAGATAATTTTCTTCGGTGGGGATTTGAGTCAGCTCTTCAATTAACATCTTATGATATTCGTGCCCTTGATATTTGCCAAAAGCATTGTCATCTTTAAGGTGCCCTGTTCTTATTTTTCCGCCTTTGGAAAATGTAAATTCGGGAGGATTGCCGGTTTTTTTAGCCGATTGTCCTGAATACCACCGGTCTGCTCTATCAGACCAATCTCGCAAGTCATCGGCATTTTTTCGCACAACTAAAGCTCTATATCTCGGATTATCAATATCGTATAGCAATGACATTATGCCGGCATCAGTCTTGCCGCCACCTCTTGCCCCGCCATATCCCACTTCATAATATTCCCCGCTAGCAACTGCCAGCAGAAAATCAAATTGTCTGCCTTCGTTGGGTCGCCATTCCATTTTATTTAGGTAAAAAAATTATTGAACCTTTAAGATGTTCTGTCGGTTTATCTCCAAGAAGTTGAATATTTTTTGTCAATTTATCAACTGCGTCCACTAATTGATGATATTGAGCTTTTGTTATTTTATTTTTTAGCAATCTAACAGCCCTTTGTCTTTCTTCTTCTAATTGTTCAATAATCGGCTTCATTGCTTCTATATATGATTTTGTTTGGGTTACTCTTTGTGGGGCTTCTGATGTTGATTTTGCATATCTTTTCGCAATAATTTTACCAAGGACAACTTTTTTGCCTTTTCTGATATTTTCTGAAACTTCTCTTGCCACCGCTATTGCATTTTCACTTGCCATTTTATTTTGTTCTATATCCTCTTTGGTTCGTTCCATTGAGGGGTTTTTTATTTTCCAAACTTCACCTTTTATTCTTCTTCGTTTTGCCTGTTAAATAATTTATCCAATGACTTTGGTCTCTCTTGCGCTATGGCTCCGCCGGCCGTCGCCAAGTTAAGCGCGACATCGCAAGCATTCTGTAGGGCAACTCTTTCCACTTTGACTGAATTTTTAACCCATTCAGGAATTTCAAAAATCTCTCCGGCATTGGTCATTATCTGTTCATAAGGAGCTTTTAATGCCTTTTTTAAAATTGCGGTGTCGGGCATATCTTCGGCTATCTTCTTGGTTGCCAGTCCGGCTCCGGGGACTACTCCTTCTTGCAAGGCGGATTTGACTGCATTGACCGCGTCTTCGGCTTTATCATATTTATATTTTCGGTCTGCGTCTGAAGTCGCGCCGATTTTTAACAAAGCAAAACCGTTAGTAAGTTGTGAAATTCTCGCTTCAATGGATTTTTTTAAAAAAACAGATTCCTCGCCTTTAAGAGATTTTTTCAGTTTTTCAATTCTTTCTAAAATTCTTGTATTGGTTATCGCGCCCTCCACTTCTTTTCGTTCGCCAGCAATTATTGCGGAGGATCTATAAGCGACTAACTTTTTAGCTGTTCCAACATCGTCAATGACCATATCTTCAAGGTTGGAGTTCTCCTCGTTGTAATATTTCGCTCCGATTACGGAAGCAATGTCTTCCATTACTTCATTCTGATTAACATACGGGGCATTAAGCGGAAACACATCTATTCCCGCTTCGTGATTTTTGATACAAATTTTTATCGCTTCTGGCGAAAAAGCTCTGGCAATAATGGCTATCTTCTTGTGTCCGGCTCGGACTAGAGAATCTAACACATTTTTAATCGGCGCCAAATCTGAATTAAAAGTATAATTTGTCAAAATTACTTTTACATTTTCTACTTCCAATCTCTGTTTTTCTTGATTGTTCACTACTTGTGAAGTTCCAAATCCATTATCCCATCTTATGCCGTTAATCCGCTCAATGGAATCTTCCATATCATTGCTCTCTTCGGGTATTATGTTGCCCTCGCTTCCGAGTTCCCACTGAGTAGATCCGATAAGTTCGGCTAGCTTCTCGTCTTCAACAGAAACCTTCGCTACTTGGACAAGCTCTTCCTTGCTAGTTATCAGAGTTGCCATTTCTTTGAGTTTTTTCAAAACTTCTGCTTTTTCTTCGTTGATTTGTTTGCGGATTTCAATGATTGATTTTTTGCCGGCTAAGTTCTTCCCGGGCATAAGCCGGACAATATCCTTGAGAATTGCTTGGGTAAGGGTAAGAGCCGTAGTCGTTCCGTCTCCGGCTTCATCGGCGGTCTTAATTGCCGCCTCTTTGGCAATTCTTTGACCCAAATCTTCTATCTCATCAGGTAAAGTTATTTCTTTGGCGATATTAAGTCCATCGTTGGTTATTTTAAGCCCTTTTTCCAAAAGAAAATTGCGACCGTAAGGCCCAAGTGTCTGTTTGACAGCATCGCAGATATAATAAGCTCCCCTAAGAATTCTGTCTTGAGCTTCTGTTGGATTTTGAGAATTATTTGTCGCAATTACTTTTTTTATGTATGCCATTTTGTATTTTTTTTATACACTTTACATTTTCTACTTTTATTTTGTTGTATTATTTTGTCAAAATATCCTTATTCTTTGCGGTTTATTTCCTTGCATATTCTGCTTGATTGTGCTTGACATTATGCGAACGCTCGCATATACTGGATACAGATAGGATATAGATAGCACATTGACAATCAGTTTTACAAAGAATTTTTAAAAAAATCTGCGTGTGTGGCATCGGGATAGTCCCCCGATGGACACATAATTATTATATCATACCGTGGATTTTTTGCAAAATATGAAAAAAGAAATAAAAGAAATAAAAGAAATCGCAATCCATTCCTTGAGTGATACAATGTTAATCGGCGACAAGTTCGTGCTGGATGCGTCCGCCGAAGAGATGTATCTTGGAGGTAATAGCCGATATGAAGATGTGGTGGACATAGTAGGCGTAGACGATGATGCGTATGATGCCGACGATTGCGAACAGGACCACGATGAGGATTACGCTGTGCGCGAATACTCCTTCACTATTACATACGACGAAGCGGAGGGGGAAGATTACGAAGCAGAATATGCAACAGATAAGTCCTCGCACGATGACGGGCGAGATACCTATTACGGATATTGCGGAGGCAATCGCAAGGAGTTCTCGGCTATGTATGGTGATGGCAACTATATGGGCTTTGCCGAATGGATAATCAAAAACAAAAAATGCGAAATAACTATTAACTAATTAAGTTCCGAGCCGGCGGATAATCCGGCGTAAATTTATGAACTATATATCTTGGGAACATTATGAGGCGGACAGAGATGCGACTGTGTGGGATTATGTGCATTTCGGTTTGGTTTTTACCGGCACAATCGTGCTTGCCGGATTAGCAATTTTAATTTTATGAAAGAAAAAAATAAAAACGCCGTCAAACTTGGCAAACTTTCTGTCGAAGCAAGAAAAAAGAAAGGGCATAACGCTGAGTATTACCGGAAGCTTGCCCAAAAACGCTGGAAAAAACCTTGTGAATAATTAGCCCCTTCGGGGGTTTTTTGTTTTTGAAGTTATTCACATTGCAAAAAAAAATCGCAAGAGTAAGATAAAAGAATGTCTGGACACGAAAAAAATAAAATACCAGCAGACATCATTAAAATTATTATCGCCGAAGTAAAAACTGGAGCGAGAAAAACTGATATAGCGAGAAAATACGGGATACACCCTTCCACTATTTACCATTATTTGAGTTTTTTACCGAGCAACAAACCACAAAGACAAAAACTCTCGATTGAACAACGAGATAATCTAAAAAAAGATATTCTAAAAAATGAACCGTTAGAAAGTCTGGCTAAAAAATACGGCGTGGCAATCTCCGCCGTGTATTATTACAAACATTATGGCAGTCTGAGCAACGCAAAACCAAAAGCGAAAATGTATTCTGATCTGCTTAAAATTGAAAATGCGAAACGGGCAAAGCAGGGATTATATATTTTTAAGCAGGCGAGTTGGCAAAGATAATTTATGAAAAATAAAATTTTGCAAGGCGACAGTTTGGAAGTTTTAAAAACATTGGAAAGCGAAAGCATAAATTGTGTCATCACAAGTCCGCCTTATTTTAATTTGCGAGATTATGGAGTTGAAGGACAAATTGGGTTAGAAAAAACTTGGCAGGAATATATTAAAAAACTGATTGATATTTTTGACGAAGTGAAAAGGGTATTAAAAAAAGAAGGCACTTGTTTTGTGAATTTAGGGGATACTTATGCGACAATATCTGGTGGAAGCAAACAATTAGCCAAAGGCAATAAAAAACAATATGGCTTAATAAATCACGATAATCGTTTTGGAACAGAACAAAATAAACCCAAGCACCTACACAAATCCTTAATGATGATACCTGAACGCTTTGCAATAGCGATGATTGAAGAAAAATGGATATTACGCAACAAATTGGTCTGGATAAAACGCAACGCTATGCCCGAAAGCGTGCAAGACCGATGGAAAAAAGCTCACGAATACATTTTTTTCTTTACGAAAAATAAAAAATATCATTTTGATTTGGACAGTATAAGAACCCCACATCAATTAGTTTCCCTTAAAAGAGCCGAATACGAGCAAGGTAGAAATGCATTAGGACAAAATAAAAGCAGTGTAGGCGATAAATCAGCAGAATATGGTATGCCAGCTCGTGTTGTAAAGTTAAACCCAAAAGGTGCAGTGCCTCCCGATTTCCTAGATATTTTTACCAATAGCGGAGAGGACGGAGCGATAGACCATTACGCAACCTATCCACAAACACTTATAAGTCCGCTAATTAAAGCGGGCTGTCCTGCCGGAGGAATTGTTTTAGACCCGTTTATGGGAAGCGGAACGACTGCGGTAGTAGCCAGAAAATTAGACCGAAATTATCTTGGCATAGAACTTTCCCCCGCTTATATTAAAATAGCCGAGCAAAGATTATCGCAAAAACTTTTATGGACTGTTTAGGTCAAAAGTTTAATCACGCTTGCAATTATAAAATTGAGGTATAAAATAAATATATGCTAAAAATCTTGGTAAATAATTTAATAGCTTATTGGCAAAAAAGAACGGGTGTTTTTCTACCAAGATTTTCGCCCGTTCTTTTTTGCTTGTAAAACTATGAGAAGAAGAAAAAATACTATTTATATACAGGTCAATCCTTATTATGAATATGACGCTAAATTGACAAAAATTGGCGAGCCAACAGACCAAGCCGGCACTTTTTCTATGTATGGTTGGATAGCTCATTTGCGAGATAAAAACTGGTGGGACGAAGAAAAAGAAAGGTCGTTTAAATTGTTGGCGGAAGAAATTTATGGCAAAGACTAGAATGGTGAATACAAGATTTTGGAACGATTCTTGGGTTAGAAAATTAAACTCTCTTGATAGATATTTATTTCTTTATCTTCTCACAAATGAACATACAAATATCTGCGGAATATATGAATTACCCATTGGAACAATGGCTTACGAAAGCGGTATAGACGAAAGAGATTTAGAAAGAACAATGCTTAAAAGATTAAAACCAAAAGTTTATTATATTGACGAGTGGGTTTTCCTTGTAAATTTTAAAAAACACCAACAATATAATGAAAGTGTGAAAATTGGGATGGAAAAAGCTCAAAAAGATGTGCCTGAAAAAATAATGGCTAAAATTAAGGATATTTTACAAAATATGACAGGGTGTGGACAGGGTGTGGCAGGGTGTGGGGTATCTGAATCTGAATCTGAATCTGAACCTAATATGTCGGTTAAAAAAATTACAAACTTAGAAGAACAATTAACAAATAAATTTATGTATTATTACGACGATATAAAAACAATCAGAAAAAATAAATATAAAAACCAAATAAACAAAGAAGAAAAATCTATGCTTATAAAAGTTGCCTTTCTTTGGGTTGATATGGTTTCTAAAAAACTTGGACTTCAAAAAGAAGAAGTGCCGGTATTAAATATTTACTTTCCTATTAGGGCTTGCTGGGATAGAAATCCAAAATGGAATTACGAAGACTTCAAAGAATTGTTTGCTTATTTTTTAAACGACAAATTAAAAGACGAAGATAAAATTTCTTTTGATTTATGTATGTCGGAAAAATATACAGCTAAGTTTAAAATAAATAAAAAGAACAGAAAATTAACTAACGCCTCAATTTCAGGCGAGATACGATTATGAAAATCCAAGAAATAAATAAAAAATCAGAATTGTGCGAGTTGGAATTATTGTCTTCTTTGTTTGCGGATATAAATTTAATCCCAAAAGCCTTAACTATTGTTGATGAGGATGATTTTTACAGTCAAAAGAAAATCTTTGTTTTATTGGTTGATTGCTACAAGCAAAACAAAAATCCAACATCTGAATTTATCGCAAAAAAAATAAAAATAACAGACTTGCTTAATTATTCTATTCGGGACATTAAAGTCATTTGCCGAGAACTGAAAACAATAAGTAATTCAAGAAAAGTTTTATCTCTTTTAGAAAGGGCGACTAACGAAATAGACCCCGACAACATCCAAGACTATGCGGCGGAATTGCAAAAACAAATTATTTTATCTGCGACAAGTAAAACAAACGAATTAAGCTCAATTTTATCAATCATTCAAGACTACCAAGAAAAACAAACTTTTTATAAAGAAAAATTTAAAAACGGCGGAGGTATTATCGGCATACCGACAGGATACGAAAAACTTGATGATGTCATAGACGGCATAAGACCGGAACATTTGTGGGTTATCGGGGGATATACCAATAGCGGAAAAACCGCCGCATCCCTTAATATTGTCGCCAATTTTATTTTACAAAATAAAAAGGTGGTTTTTTATTCTTTGGAAATGAGCAAGACTGATATTTTATCCCGATTACTAGGAATAATGACAGAGCAAAGCGGACTGACAATAATTAAAGGGTTTCCGCACGACGAAATAAAAGTGGAAAATGCGATGAATAAAATTAAAAGCAGTGATATAAGCATTTATAACGAAAAATATGACATAGCCGATATTCAAATGTCCGTTTTAGAGGAAAGTCTTAAAAGCAAAGTTGATCTGGTTGTGGTTGATTTTTTACAGCTTATAACCGCCAAAGGAACAAAAAGTGAATACGAAACAATAACTTCTGTCATTCTTGAATTGCAACAGCTGGCGAAAAAAACAAAAATTCCAGTGATTGTTTTAAGTCAAATATCAAACGAGGGAGCAAGAAACAGCCACGATGTTGTTATGAGCTTCAAGGGTTCGGGAACAATCGCTTCGGCGGCGGATTTGGCGATTGAAATTTGCATAGGCGAAGATGACAAAAACGAATGGCGAAGAAAAATGAACGAAGGCGAGCCAGTCGTAATGAAATGGAATATCAGAAAAAACAGACACGGAAAAGTAGGTTATATTGATATGGAATTTAATGGACGAACGGGAATTTTTTCACCGATTGAATTACAAAAAAGTTTTTAGAAATGCTTATTTATAAATTAAAAACAAATATATGAAAAAAGAAAGAACTTATGGAGTATATTTTAGTTCAGGACACAATAAAAAAGAGCCTAAACCAGTTTATAGGGTTAGGGCAAAAAATAAAACAGATGCTTATAATTTGGCAAGAAAAGCACTAGAAAAAGAATATATTGTATCAGGTTCGCCTTATTTCTTTGTTGAAGAAATAAGTAAAAATTATCAATCACACCCTATCCGGTTTTATTAAATAGAACAAAAATATGAAACAAGAAAATCCGAAAGAAGGCTACACGCGATACATTGTTGTAATTAACAATCAAGAATTTTTTGCTGATTATAATCCGAAGTCATACGGTGGAACGACACACATAGAGTTCCAAGCAAAAAACGATGAAGAAAAAATACCTATATCTGAAACTGGATATTTGAGCAGTTTTCAACTTCACGGATTGCAGAAAGGAGTTGATGTGCAGAGTTCATTGCAAGAACTGGCGCAACAAATTTATTTTAATAAAAAAACAAAATGAAATGTAATATCAAAGTGTGTTTTGCAACTTGCTGTGGCGCCGTCCCTCTCGCTCAATCTTTTAAAAAATATCCTTTTGCCAGAAAATGCGAGGTAAAAGATTTTGACGATTTTTTTATCGCAACGGACGAAAACCTGACTTGCGGGTTCTTGGACGAAAATTATAAATGCTCAATTTACGAAAACCGCCCGAACATTTGTCGGAAGTTTGGAAGCGGGAAACATAAATTATTAACTTGCGAATATATACAATGAAAAACTTTATAAAAAAAGCGATAAAAAATGGATACGATAATAATTGTTGCAATGGCTGGGAATGGATTGAAAATAATTTAAAAGATTTGGATTTTATTTTTCAGTCGGAAGAATACAAATCTTGCAAAGGGTATAAATCTAAATGTATGCCCATTATTTTGCGGGGGGAAGAATTGAACGAATTAGAAACAAGGGTTTTAGAAACGGCGTGGTATTTAGAAAACAAAAGAGTTCATAAACAGGAGAACGAGGAAAAAATAAAAAAATTCAACGAAAAAGGATTTTTTAACATTGATGACGATGAAAAACTGGATAAGAAGAAGATTGAATTCCTTATACATAATCCAGACGAAATGTTTGGCGGGATACAAAAGCACATTGGAAAGCTGTCGTGGTCAAAAATAGATAAAAGACTTATGTGCCTGCCCCGCAAAAACAGAAGGCGAGGACATTGGAACGCAAAAAATGTATTTGTGAAATTTTTAGAAATAACCATCCCCCTCCGCAAAACAATGAACATAAAATTCAAAGACGAAGATATAATTTATTCTGTGAATGTGGAAAGCCCCACTATAAAAAAAGGCAAACTCAAAGGCTATGAACTTTGCCACACTTCTGGAGGACAAATTTTTCCACGAGCAGGCTGGTATATCCAAAAGACAAAAAACGACACAATAAAAGATATTAGATATGTGGAAGTTTTTTGACAAACTTCTCAGATAAGTTATACTACCCCTATATGAATTACACAAAAGAATTTTTTGCAGAAAACGGACATAAGAGCGTTAAAGCTAGAATGAAAAAATATACTCCGGAGCAAAGAAGAGAATTTGCATTGAAAGCGTGGGTGAACAGGAGGGCTAATTTAAAAAATAAAAAAGTTGACAAATAATTTTATAATCTTTCTTATGTTGTAAGGGCTTTACAAAAGATATGAGGGGTATATAATGATTAAAGATAGATAGACGACAGGATTTAGAAGATATAAAAACACAGTTTTTAAAAGTTAAAAATCCATCGGCGTTTTTGTGAAAACTCAAACGAAATATCTATCGGCATTATAAGTTAAATAATTTTATGAGAAACTGGAAATTCAAAATAAACATTAAACAATTCATCGATGGAGATGAAACCCTTGAAAGGTCAAAAATGGGGATAGTTAATTATCTTAAGGAAGATAAAATTGCCCTTAAAGCAATCCCTAAAAAATTCGTTGTAAAATTTTCCAAAGTAAAAAGTGTTAAAGCCTTTGATAGAGTTTTAAGCGAACTTTATGATTATGGGGACGCTAATGGTATTTGGCTAGGATTATAAGATCAATAAAATTTATGAACTACATTTCTTGGGAACATTACGAAGCGGAAAAAGACAAAGCGTGGATAAAAGACTTTCTAGGTTTCGGTTTAGTATTTTTTGGAGCATTGGTATTAGTAGGATTAGCAGTTTTAATTTTATGAAAAAACTTGAAAACTTAATTATCAAAAACACAATCAGAGATATTCAAATTAGAATGCTGAAACAAGAAGAAAAAGGATTGATTATCAACAGAGATATTATGAATGAAATTTTAGCGGATGTTGAGAAGGATGCTGAAAATCAAACGGTAGGAGAAGAAGAAACTGCAGAAGAAGCAGAAACAAAGAAATCGGACGGAGATGAAGAATTAAAAGAAAGAGAACAATCAGCAAACGATATAGGATTATAATTTAAGCTCAAAAAGGGCAAGACCCAAAAGAGCAAAAAATAAAATGAGTATCATAGCAAAAAAGGGGGGCGTAGAATTTGACCCAATTGAAGCGGGAAGTTTCGTGGCCAGAGTTTGGCAGATGATTGAAATAGGCCACATAGCGGGCTTTCAAGGGGTGATACAAAATAAAGTCAGGATAGGTTTTGAACTTCCAACGGAAATGAAAGTGTTTAATCCCGAAAAAGGCGAACAGCCGAGAGTTATAAGCCAAGAATACACTTTGTCTTTTCACGAGAAGAGTAGCTTGAGAAAAGTTATTGAGGCTTGCGACCCGAACGCTTTGAAAACAGGCGAGGACGGGTTTTTGGAAGAGTTTGATATTGAGGCCTTAATAGGCAAGGAGTGTCTTATAACCATAGCCCACAAGCCCAAGAAAGACGGTAGCGGGGTGTTTGCCTGTGTGGACGGGGTAACGAGGCTTCCGAAGGGAATGAGCGTGCCTGAAGCGATAAACGAGCCAATAGTGCTTTCATACGATAAATGGAACGAAGAGACATTTTTGAAGCAACCAACCTTTATTCAAGACAAAATTCGTGGCAGTCAGGAATATCAGCGAATGATAAACGGCGAGGACGGAAAACAATTAAACGAAACTAAAGATAATCCTTTTTAAAGCGATTGAGCAGGAAGCCAAAGACAATCAAATAAGAGAAGAAAGGCTAAAAGACTTGCCCTTGAAAAAAGAAAAATTGGCAACAATCGGCGACAAGGTTGAGATTACTGATGATGAATTGTTGCAGTTGGACTATGACCAATTTATGGCTTATTACAATCAGAGAATTGTAAACAAAGTGGAAGCGGATAAAATTTTAATTGAAGTAGAAAAAAGAAAACTTGAAGATGTAAAAAAAGGCATTGAAAGAGCCAAAGAACTGGAAGAAGCCAAAGAAAAAACAAGAATTGAAACCGAACAAAGAATAAAAGAACAACAAGCTCTGAAAGAAAAACAAGACAAAGAAAAAGCCGAAAGACTGGAAAAAGAAAAAGTGGAAGCCGAAGAAAAAAGAGCCAAAGAGTTAGCGGGGCAAAAAGAATATCAAGAGTTTTTAGCTGGACACGGATATACGGAAGAAAACAAGGCGGATTTCATTGTTGAAAAAGTGGGAAACAAAGTCAGGTTAGCTAAAATTCTCGGAATTTTTACGATTAAGTAATTATCAAAATAACCAACGAAAATGAAAGACAAAAAAGAAAAACCAAATTGTTATGAATGTAAATATAGGGGAGGGGTGGTTGGGTCGGCTCATTCTTCTTGTCATCACCCAAAATGTAAAGGAGTTGGCGAGGGGTTGGTAGGGTTATTAGTTGCTTTGAGTGGCGGGCACGCCCCGCAAATGAACACTGGATTAAAGGTTAAGGGCGATACTTATGGAATAAGACAGGGTTGGTTTAGCCATCCATTAAATTTTGACCCTGTTTGGTTGGAAGAATGTGATGGTTTTGAAAAAAAATGAGCTGGGGTAAAATATCAATCAGACAATCCGATAAACTTTAAAACTTATTCACAGAAAAAATTGATAAATTCACAAAACTATGATATTGTGAATTTATGAAACATAAAACAAGTTTAATCCAAAGGATAAAAAATAAAGAATACTATCTTAAAAATCGAGATAAAATCCATACTCAACAAAAAGAATATTATCAAAAAAATAGAGAAAAGAGGATATTGTATTCAAAAAATTATCGCTTAAATAATTTGGAAAAAGCTAGAAATTGTGCAAGATTATCAAATAGAAAATACTATAAAAGAACTTTTCAAAGACAATCTATATGGAACGCTAATTTATGGAAAGCATTGCGTCTTAAAACATTAGAAAGTATTGGAGGGGTTTTTTGTAAGAAATGCGGATTTCCCGACATTAGAGCATTACAAATAGACCACATTAACGGAGGAGGAAAGAAGCACATTGAATCATTTTCAAGTAATAAAACATATCATAAATATGTTAGAGAACATCCAAAAAAGTTTCAGGTTCTCTGTGCTAATTGTAATAGAATTAAAGTAATGGAAAATAAAGAATTAAGAAAGAAAAAAAAATACAATGTGGGGTAAAATTAAAATTAGATATAGTGATAAACTCTTCCGCCAGTATCTTTTAAAACTGCGGAATTACACCTGCGAAGCCACTGGACGGAAATTTCCCGAAGGCAAAGGATTGGTAGTATCCCACTTTTTCGGCAGAAGGCACGAGAACACCAGATATTCCGAAATTAACTGCGACCTCGTATCAATAGCAACACATCAGAGATGGCACGAAAGACCCCTAGAATATACCGAATGGAAAAAAAACAAACTGGGCGAGAAAGAATTCAAAAAACTTGTCCTAGAAGCGAACCGATATAAAAAAAGAGATGATGTTATGCAAGCCATTATTCTTAAAGAAATGTTAAAACAATTAAAATGAAAAATTATTTTATAGTAACAGCTCTTTTCTCCGTAGCAATAATTATAGTGTCTGTGGTAAATTATATTCAGACATCTCAAATTGACAAACTTCAAAAACAAGTAAGATGTCTTGAACAAGGGAGGATATATGAGGGATTTACTTTTTGTGCTGATTTTGAGCCAAGGATTGAATTTAAGATTGGAACAACGACAAAGAAATTTTTATGAAATTCCAAGCCCAAATAAAAAATGGCGAACTGGATTACTACAACGAACACAATTTCGGCAAGTTTAAAACTTGGGCGAAAAAAAACGAAAAGGTTAGGATAGCCATTACAGACGATGAGCCAATAGGAACGCAGAAGCGAAGATTTTTTGAAGGGGCGGTTGTTCCTTACTTCGCCGTTCAGCACTTCATAAATGGGGCACCGATGAGCAACGACGAAGCCAGAAAGACCTTGATATACGAATTTAACATAGATTTCGTAATAAAACTGGACGGGACAAAAAAACGGACAGCCGGTTCAACGACTAAATTCAACGATGAGGGTTTCCGTGTCTTCTTAGAACGGATTGAAAACTACTTTAAGCAAAACGGCTACGAGTATCCCTCCAGCGAAGAATACAAGAAATGGGAAGCGACCGCCCCTTTGATTGACGAAGAATACCCGCCGTTGGCGAGATTAAAAAAATTAGCAAGGGATAATTATTTAAAATAAATTTATGAAAGAACAAAAATCAAAATTTAATGAAGGTGATATAGTAAAACACAAAGCATCAGATGAAAAAATAGTTATTCTTAAAATTCTCAAATTTAGATGGTTTAGAATTAGGCAAAAATATATAGTTAGATGGTTTAATTCTAAGAATCAAGAATATCACATTGGTAGTGCTTATGAGAATGAACTTTATAAAAATTAGCAATGGATAATTATTTAAATTAAATTTATGAAAGACCTTTTAATGGAAATTCTGTTTTTAGCGGCAATAACAATTTTAGTTCTAGCGGTTTATGCAAGTTATTGGGGACAAAAAGAGTGTAAAAAAGCCGGTGGAAATTGGATAAGTATGAATGGAGGGAAACATTGTGTGGATAATAATTTTAAAGAAATAGATATTTATAAATAAAAATGGAAAACATAAAAACAGGAGACATAATAGTTAGAGGAGATGAAAAACGCAAAGTTTTAGCTGTCCTTGAATGTGTTGTAGTTGTCAGCGGAAATGATTTTGAAAAAGCTGGTGCTTTTTTCACCAAAGCAGAACTTCGAAATCTAGACTACACCATTCAAAAAGCAAAATGGGAGCCGAGATTAGGTGAGAAGTATTGGTATATATTTGATGATGGAATTGTTAGAGAGAGTATTTGGGTAAATGATGAAATAGACAACAACCGCAAAAACTTTCTAGGCATTTACGAAACCAAACAAAAAGCCGAAGAAGCATTAGTGGAAATAAAAAAGAAGTTAAAATAAATTTATGAAAACATTAAAAGAAAGATTTGACGAATTTATAAAATCAGGCGACCCTATTATTGGCATATCAGATGAACAAGCCGATTGGATAAAGGATTTTGTGGAAACCGAACTCTCCGCCCTCGCTAAAAAGATGATTGAGAAGATTGATAAACTGCAAATAAGTATTAGAGATGATTTTGATGATGGATATGACCAAGCCAAAATACATATCCGCCAAGCTCAAATGAATTTGTTAAAAGATAACGGAATAAATTTATGAAAGAAACACTAGGAATAACATTGTTTATAATTTGTGCTATTTACGGAATACGACAAGCCTATTTAGGAAAACCTGCATTTAAAATTGATTATTGGCTTATGTGTATGGGAATTATATTATCAATAATTTTATTATCAAAATGAACAAATTAAAATCTAAGGAAGAGATAGCAAATATTTTAATTGAATTAACTAACAAGATTGGTTTTGACCATTCATCAGCAAGTCTTGAAGCGTTTGGGATTGCAGAAGACAAGCTATTCTCCCTCCGCCAGCAAGACAGACAAGTGATTAGGGAGTGGGCGGAAAAAACAAAAAGACAAATACAAACAACTACACACCAAGCAGGACAACCTTTCACGGACGAGGGGTATTGTCACGCATTAACCGATTTAACCCACTTCCTAAACTCACAGGAAGTAATTAAAAGTTAACCCCTCTCTCCGATCATAAGAAATTGTGGGCGGGAATGAGGGATTAAACCCCTAAAAGGTCGTAAATTATAATATAAAAAAAAATATGAGCGTGCATTCTTGTAATAAATTGTGCGAATTAGATGATGAGTTTCATAAAATTCAAAAATACGAAGGTGAAAGTGAAATGTGGTGGGCAACCCCGAATGAAATGAGAGAATTTTTACACAGAAAGATTGAAAAAATATATAATTTAATTAGAAAATTAGACGAATTAAAATAAAAATATATGGAAAATTCATCAACGAGTATGCCAATGGCAAATATGTCAGGGGGGGCAGGTCAACTATTAGAGGTTATTTCGCCCAAACTGTGGAAAGATTTAACAGCCGAAGAAAAGATTGAAAGAGTGAGAATTGAAATCAAGAAATCATTAAGTAATATCTATGGCAAATTATGTCAGATAGATGACTTAAAAAATGACTTCCAAAATCACAACCACATAGACGGGAAAGTGATGAAAGATGTCAAGACCCATAATGGGAGCGGAATTGCAAAATTTAACAATTCCGAAGCCGAAGCGAAAGGTGAAGTATATTTTTAACCCCCGACTTCTGCCTTAAATGGCAGAGGTGAGGGATTAAAAAATCCCGATTAGCACCTTGATAACTTTTTGGAGGAAAAGAAAATGACAATCTTAAAAAGATGTTTTTGTGGGAAATTTCGGCGTTATGGCAATGAGTGGACTAAGCCGGACAGTATACAGTTAAGTTCAATTTCAATTGCATTAACAAAGAAAGAAGTAAAGATAGTCAGCGAAATGTGTCCGGGATGTTCTGATGCTTTCAGAGGCTTTGAAGAAAGAATGGAGGCGAGAAGTGATACGATACGGATACTGCAAGAAGAAGCAAGCTAAGATTGACGATAGGAAGGTTGTGGATTATTGCATAACCGCCGGTATGTTCAAAGCTGTTTGCAAACACTTTTCTATATTGGAAAAGACCGACAGCGGAATTACAAATTTAGCAAATGTCAAACTCCTCCAAACATAGCATTAAAGGGTTGAGCCTTCCCTTGTCAAGGCTCTTTAATGGGAAGTAGGTGTAGGTTGCACATTTTGGTTTTATTTCGCGAAAATTATTTCCAAAAAAGGAGCGGTTCAATTCCGCAACTTCCCAAAAATTATTAAATAAATAAATATATGAAACAAGAACTACTAAAATTGTTAGAAGAATACTACCACTACAAGTTTATGACTGCGGGTTTCGTGAAAGGGGTTTTCACGCAGAATGTCGGAATGGACTTCTACGACTTTATTCAATGGTTAAAATCTAACCCCAGAGATAACATTATAAAATAAATAAATATATGAATGAACTAAAACAATGGGAAGAAGCAACGACCAATCTCGCCAATTACTTTATAGCCAAATATTTTGGCAAGGATACAGATAATTGGTGGCTTGCGCAGGATATTGGCGGGACATTATGTATCAATGATTATTTTTTTAATCTTTCTGACATTGTAGAATTTTTAAAATATAAATATTCGAAAAAGAAAATGTTTGAGTATTATGAGTATGCTTTAGCAAAGAAAGACAAAACACCAATTAACATTCAAACTTGGATAAAAATAAAATGAATAAACTACAAGAAGAAATAAACAAAAAGGTTGATGATTTTTTGAAAAAACCACAAGAAAACTGGATGAATGCATTTAGTAAAATTACAGGTGCAAAGTTTGTAGATTGCAAGCCTCCTAAAAAGAAAAATGTCCCGAACAAAAAAAATAACTAATATGATAAAATGTAAGTTATTGACAGCTTATCCTAAATAGTATACTATTCAGGTATGGCTAAACAAGAAAAAAAGAAACCAACTTCTAAGCGACAGGCAAAGCACTTGAGAAAGTTAGCTGATTTGAAGAGAGGAAAAATAAGCCCAACTCTTGGAAAACATTTTCACTCCGAAGAATCAAAAGTTAAAATTCGTTTTTCAAAAATTGCAGAAAAAAATCCAATGTGGAGAGGGAATAATGTTGGATATATGGCATTACACGCCTGGGTTAAAAGAAATATTTTAAAACCAAAATTATGTCAATGTTGTAAAAAAGTTCCACCTTATGATTTAGCAAACAAAGGAATATATGATAGAAATCTTAAAAATTGGGAATGGCTTTGTCGTAAATGTCATATGATTAAAGATGGAAGAATGCAAAAAGTGAAAGAAGGCATAGCAAAAAAAAAATAAATTCAATGGTTTGGAATTGTAAAAAATGTCATAAGGAAATAAGGCAAAAATTGTCAATGATTTGTATGGAATGTGCTTTTGACCCAGAATTTGAAGAAAAGAAAAAGCAACTGGACACAGTGGAAGAATGTATTGATTTGATTGCCGAATATAGAGAAGCCAAAGGGAGTGTATAACAAAAAAGACCGCTAGGCTTATTTTAGCAAATATTTTTTAGCATTATCACAAAGTTGTGGGTCGTCCCCAAAAAGACCTATTCCAACATTACATCTATAACACAACAATCCTCTAATTTTTCCTGTTTTATGGTCGTGGTCAATTGATAGTTTTTTAATTTTTCCATTTTGATGCTTTGTTTTTTCTGGTTTTAAACATATAGCACAAACATCATTTTGTTTTAAAAGAAATTCTTTGTATTTTATGACATCTATCCCATATTCTCTTTTTAATTTATTTTCTCTTCTTTTTTCAGGATATTTTTGATAATATTTTTTCTTTCTCTCTTTTTCTTCTTTTTTATGTGTTTTTCTATAATTCTTTTTTGCTAGTAAGTGAATTTTATAACTACATCCGATTTTATTTTTTTGATTTCCACAATATTTTTGGTTTAAATTTCTTTGTTTAAATTTCTTTTTACAAACCGCACATTCTTTTTCTTTAAAACTGACTTGATGCCCCTTTTGGTTTAATCTCATTTTTTTAACAAAGGCGGACTTCCGCTTTGCGAGTAGAAGTCCGCCTTTGAACGCAAAGCTAATAATATAAATATTATATATCTTATTTAATAAAAAGCAAACAAAAACTGGCTCGTTCCTTGAAATATCAAGCGGCCAGTTTTTGCTACAAACTGACAGGGGGATTATTAGTTCCCTGTTTCTTTTTTGGTAAAAATTTCTCATAAAAATCTCCACCCCTTAAAGGTCATAAACCGCTAAAGGCTAGATATTTTTTAACCAACAGGAAGCGGATGCACTCCAAGCGTTTAATTTTTGCGTATCATAAATATATCTAGCCATTTTTATATTATCTTCCAAAACCATAATATCTAAATTCATTTTTTCCGCCGTTGGTATCCATAATTCGTTGATTTGGAAAACCCCAAAATCTGGCGTGGTTCTTCCTATTAAAGTTTTTCCATTCTCGTAGTGGGTTGTGTTGCTTTCGCATTTTGCCACGCCTAGCATTATTGGGTCTTTTGGAAATGTTTGCCTTATCAAGTCCTTAATATCCTCCACGTTTTCTCGCACAGGGTTGAGCAAGGCGGTGCTTTTAACCTCTCCCTCGTCCATTTCCACCTTTTCGCCCTCAAACTCGTATGGGAGCGAATTTTCGGGGGGGTGCGGTATGTCCACGATAGACAAAAGAGAAGAAGCCAATGAGTTGGTTTTCGCTTCTGCGATATTTACAAGGTGAGGATCATTTGGCACCACCGGAGCGACCGCCGAAATGATAGACACGATGATTGAGAATAAGGTATTCATTTTAGCAGATGAGTTCTGCCGGACTTTTACTTTTTGTTTCCTAGAATGGAAATTCCACCAGCTCTATATCTGCCCCAAAACACACCTATCGCGGAAATTATTTGCCCCGCTGTTTCTATGAATTTAACCGCATCATTTTCGTTGATTTCAATGTTTGCTTTTTTAAGAAACATTATAAGAGCGAAAGCGATAAACGAACCATAAGTTAATGAATACATATTTTTATTTGCTAGTTAGTTTTTTAATAATTTCCTTATAAAGCTCTATAATTTTTAATAAAATTGTCTTTTTCTTTTCCTCCAACTCCTCCTCTATTTTAACATTTTCCTTGTATCTAAACAAGACTGTTGGCAAGTTTTTATATTTATACCACCATTCAGCCAAAGTAAGGTGTTCAGACCATTTACTGTCCGATGACCGATTGCTCATTATCAAAAAGTTCGTGGTGGATATTCTGTCCGATATTATCCCTGTGTGTCCAATTGACTGTCCTTGTGTTGGGCTGATGATTATATCTCCAGGGCGTGGCTCAACTACACGCTGAAAGTTTTTATTTGCCAATAATGCATTATACATTCGGATAGTTGATAACCCTCCGCCAGCTTCTTGTCCTGTGGCTTCTTTAACAATAAAATTTACAGCCTCCGCACAACCTTTTTCATTCTGTGTTGCAGATATGTCTTTTCCCAAATATTCCTTGCCCTTCAAATATAATTTATTTTCCATTTTTTTTATTTCTTATATCTTCTAACATTCCGTAAACAATGTGAGTCAAGTGGTCTGTTAATGCCTCGTTTTCATCCTCAATTTCGGTCGGAGTTGTATATCTTCTTTTTGCCAATACTTCTGTTTTCCAAAGAAGAATGTGGACAATTTCGTGAAAAATTGAAGTTTCAACATTTCGCCAATATCCAGTATTGGAAAGCGGTTGAGCCAGCATTTTGTCCACACTGTCTTGCTGGATTGAGAGCCAAAACTTTTTATATGGATAATCTACTATAATATTGACACTCGCATTTTCGTGGACAATATGTTCTTTATCTTTTGGCAAATAAACAAAAAAGATATAGCCGTCTATTTTGAGCCAGTGCATACAATTAAAAACCAAAGCCTCTATGTATGGATAAATGTCTTTTTCGTTTTTTAATGGTTTATCGGGTATAGGTATTTTTTTCATATTCCAAAAATCGCCCTTATAAAACTTGAAAAACTAATAATCAAATCTTTAACCCAGTTTGTTTCGGGTTCGGGATAAAAGTCTTTTTTTTTGATAAAAAATCTTTTGCACCACGAAAAGTTTTGGTCGGCTTTCTTTAAGAATGGTTCATAAGTGTCGAAAATTCCAGTGAGTTGGTTTTGGTTATATCCAACAGTCCAGTGGTTTTCTTGACCAAGCCGGACATAAACTCCCCGCTCGTCTAAAATCCAAGCCTCTACCGAAAGTCCAAGAATAGAAAACTTCAAGGCTAATAATATCTTTTTTATTTTTTCTTCTTTGGGTTCATTGGGCTTAAAAACATCTTCGTGAAGAAAAGTAAATTTTTCTAACCAGTCTTGCCCCGCTTTCAAACACGCTTCCTTGTCCGCCCCTTTGAAAGAATAATACTCGTCTATGTTATCCACACCAGTCATAGGCAACATCTCTTCCGGTATCAGTCCGTATTTCCTGATAGCCTCGCAAACCGTGTCGGGGTCATTTCCGCCCTCTTTCGTGCCAGCCATAATCCCGACAAATCTATCGGAATAATTGTGTTTCTCCCCAAACAAACGAAACATCAAAACTTCAATAGCCGACAATGTGCCAAAGGAAACACAATTAAAAGTCTCAAAATTTACATTTTGTTTTTCTTCCACCGGCAGATATTCCGTCCAGTCGGAATTAGGTTGAAGGACAACTTGCGGGACATTTCCATCTCCCAAGATATAGTTTTCTGGTTTCTCTTTCGGCGGTATAAATCCTTTGTAATTATTTTTCATTGCATTTTCTACATTTCCAAATTAACTTCTTTTTTCCCTCCACTTCTTCTATCACTGAAAAAACTTGTCCACACTCTTTCCCACATTCATCACATTTATATTTAAAGTCGTCGTTCATATAATCTTTATTATATACCCAAGAGCTGATAAAATCACGGCGATAACCACGCCGATTATTATTTGCCAAAATCTTCCACTTGTTTTTTCTCCGTCTATTCGCAAATTTTTAAGTTGTTCGCCCATAAGAATATCTGTTTCTCTTAATTTATGCACTTCGGTTTCCAATTTCCCCGTTCTTCCATTGGCTATTTTTTGGTGGTTTGATAATTCTTCAATCTTGCTTTCTATTTTTGCCAAAGCCACCAAAATTTCTTCTTTGAAGGAATAGAATAAACCGGATATAACCGTTTTATCTCCAGTTTCTTTGTGGGCTAAATGCTCTTTTATCAATTTTTCTATATCAATCCTTTCCATATCAGTTATATCGTTCGTCTATTTCCATAATCCAGCCAACAAAAGAAAGCATCATAAAAATGGTTAAAGTTATCGGTGAAATTATTACTAATAATGTGTATTTTAAGTATTTCATTTGCAGTTTATCCCTCTTTTAATCGCCTCTTCTTTCAACCCTTCAAATAAGTTCGGATTTGTTGTCGCTCCAACTTCTTCTGCCTTGCTCACATACGCTTGGCTCATCTCTTCGGCGGATACTGTGCTTATGTCCCATATCGGGATTTCATTTAGTCGGGCAGATTTCCAAACATTATCTTTAAGTATAAGGTGTTTTTCTTGATTGGTCTTCTCTACTTCCGCTTGCAAGTCGCTCACTTGTTCGGCGGTCAAGGTATAAGTCCCTCCGACTGCGATCATTCCCCCAAGTATTCCAACTATTATTTTTTTATCCATTTTTTTATTTCCATAATTTCCGCTTTTAATTCTTTAATTTCATTATTTTGCTTCTTCACCTTCTCACTCAACTCCTGCACCGCCTTCACCGCCACGCTCAATATCGCCCTATCATCTATACCTGTAATGTCCCCTTTTTCGTTATGCGTTGCAAGTCTGTCATCCACCAAAGCCGTATCTTCCGCCATAAAACCGTATCTTGTCCTGCCGTCGCCTTGATTATATACGAATGATGAGGGTTCCAACTTGTTAATCAGACTTATTCCGCTTAAATCAAGCTTGGTTATGTCGTGCTTTGTAATTCTTGTTGATGAAAGACAAGCGTCGGAAGCGGAGTTGTAAACCACTTGCTTATTGCTGTCCAAACAAAGAGACCCCGCCCCAATCGCACTGGTCAACCCGCCAAACCCCACCGTCCCCGTCACGCTCAATGTCCTCCAAGGCGTCGTCGTCCCGATACCAAGATTGCCTGCGTTGGTCAAAAACATAACTTCTGTGCCTGTCCCCCAAGAACCGCTACCTGAAGGTCTAGCGCCCATAAACCACCTGAACCCTCCATTATTTGTAATAGTCTGTCTGCCTGATCTAAAATTAATATGATAATCTCCACTCGTATCTGTATCAATCTTTAACCCCCCATACATATTGTCTGTTCCATCTACAACCAAAGCGCCCCCTTTAACATCTAATTTTGCTTCCGGCGAAGTCGTCCCGATGCCGACGTTGCCGGCTTCTGTTATTCTCATCCGTTCATTCGCAATCCCGTTTGTGGCAAACATGATAGGTGCGTTTGCATTCGTTCTAATTGTGAGACCACCAGTTGCGCCAGTGCCTGTCACAAGAACACCTCCGCTTGCGACATTGGTGCCACTTGTTGCAAGACCGGAATTGAGATAGTAGAGACCAACATCTGATGTTCCAATTCCTTCACTAGCAACGAAAGAAGAGCCCGCAGCAGTGCCTGTGTTGTTATTGTTGTCTATGCGAATTCTCGCGGCCGTAGTATTATTCAAGTTGCTGTATACGTTGAGCAAGTTGGAAGGCGTCGTAGTCCCGATGCCGACATTGCCCCCACTTGTCGCGAAATACGCGCTTCCTGTTGAACCTATTTGCGTGGTGGAAGCATTACCTAGAGTAGTAAGCCCAGTAAATGTATTAGCACTCGTTCCGCTTTGGGTGTAGCCTCCTGTATTGGCTATCGTCCCGAATGTTTGCGTTCCTGCCCAAGTGTTAGAAGTGGTCGTTCCGAAAGCTAGAGATATTGCGTTGGAAGAAATGGTGAGCGGATAAGTCGCCGATGTAATCCTGTTGGTATAGGCGGTGTCCCAATTGGTATTGTTATATCCTGAAGATAGCCCCGTGCCACCATTCGCCACGCTTAGAGTTCCTGCTGATACCACGCCTGAAGAAGCCGATAATGCCCCTGTGAGTGAGGTGGCAAGTGTAGTCGCCCCCGTTACGGTAAGTGTTCCGTTTATAGTCGCGTTGCCTGAAGATACAAGCTGAACGGGAGCAAAAAAGTTTCCGTCCACTTGCAGGTTTCCTTTTACATAAGCGTTGCCGTTAAATGTAGAAGTGGCAGTCGTGCTTGTCGCCGTAAACTTCTCAGCTACTGTTTCTCCCACTACTGAAAGCTTAGCATAAGGCGAGGTTGTCCCGATGCCGACGTTGCCACCAAAAACATAAGTATCAGCAGTTGTTCCGCTTTCTATGCCTCCTAAGAATGGAGCGACATTGACGAGAATTGAACCGTTGCCCACGCCCGAATTAAGGACAATGCCTATACCTTTCGTATAATTTGGATAAGTCGCTCGCAAGTTTGTCAAAGCTCCGGCGGTCGTGGTGGATACGAAAACATTATCCCCCGCTGTGAAAGAAGAAGTGTCTATGTTGTCCACTATGCCATTGAGCATTATTTCACCAAAACTGTTGTTGGTTATTGAAGCGACGACTACTCCGACTGTCGGGCTGGCTGTTCCTAAAGCATCAGCTTTGGCTAAAGCAATATTCGGCACAACTCCAGTAGAACCTGTAACATAAACAATTTGCCCCGCCGTTATCGTTCCGCCGGAAGTGTTTTTCACCTTAAAAACATTGTCTTGATTGACGACTTTTTGAATGCCGGTTTCAGAAAGATGTATCAATCTTGTAATACCATTGTCGGTAACAGCTTGTAATCTTGCCGTTCCGGTATTTACGCCTGTGTCTAATGTCGTTCCGATATAATCAAGATAATTACTGACGGATATTTGGGAAGTGCTTGCATTGCCGAAAGTGGCTAAACCTTGAAACACAGAAGTGGAGGAAGCGTAAAAAGCGTCCTTTGCCCAATAAGGAATAGTGGTGGAAGCGGTGAGGTTAAGAACGCCGTAATTGGTTTGTTTGAGCCAATCGGCGGAAGCGCCCGTAATTCCCAAAGAAGAAGTGGCGGTCAAGGTATAAGTCCCGCCGGAGTTTCCGACTAGCAGTTGCCCGTAAGTGGGGGCGGTGGAAGTTGATGTCCCTCCCTGAATTATTTGCAATACTGGGATAGCATAAGTAATAATTGGTATTATTAGTAATAATAATAAACTTATTACAAAACTTGCTATAAAAATATTTTTAATTGTTTTTCCTTTGGTTTTTTTAAGATTTTTATATGGCATAATTATATTTTATTACATTCCACGAATTATATGAGGCAAACCCGATAATGAAGCATCGGGGGCTGTCGTATAAGTAACTGTGTTCCCGCTTATAGTATAATCGGTAAAAGGATTTTGGGCGAGGTAATTTAAGTAGACAGTTTCGCTGAACTCCGCCAGTGGGTCGCCAGTAAAAGTAAAAACAGTATTGCTCCCATTGATTGTTCCCGATAATGTTTTTTGCTTCCAGCTTCCCTGCCCGCCCCCCACTTTTCCTCCTAACATGGTTTTTGATGATAAGTGTCTTATGGTTTCCGTTAAACCATAAATATTCTCCATTTTTAATTTCTTGTCTAAAAGCAACTTCACAATTTCGTTGATTATTTTTTCTTCATTTACAACAGCATCTTTACCTTTTTCGCCATTCATTCCGTTTGTTCCATTCATTCCCTTATCTCCTTTTTGAATATTTTTAATATGCAAAAAAACAGTTTCAGCTTCTTCTGTTTTATTTTTTAAACCTCTTATTGCAGAAGTTAATTCTACCCTAAAATCATCCAACATTGCGGATGAAGAAATTTCAATCTTTTGCAAAGCAATTCTTACAAAGTCAGAATCAATCTTTTTTATTTCTGATTGAATGCTGTTTTTTACTGAATTTCTTGTTTCTTCAAAAAGAAAGTTTAAGTTTTTTATTTTTTCGGCATATTTTCTTTTCAAATCTTCTAATTCAATAGTCAGTTCAAGAATTTTATTAAATTCTTTCAAATCTAAAACCGAGTTAGTTTCTTCAACTCTTTTTTTTCTAGGCATTTGGATTGATGGGCGATACATAGACATATTATATCATTTTTAATAAGTTATACACATCTTGGGCTTGATAAAAATTGGGGGTGTGGTATGAATGGGGTATGGTTATTGTAATTGGCATTGTTTTAATAATTTGGTTTTTCTTGTGGGTTGCTAAAAATTGGTAATGATAATTCCTCTTTTAATAATTTTTTTGGCTTGCTATTTTTTCGGATTGTGGGGTTTTGCCGTTTTATTTGGTTTGCTGGTTTTTTCATATATGATTGAATGATTATTTTACCCCATCCCACTCTGCTTTTAGTTGGGAGCGGGTTTTGATACTCTTTGGGTCAAAAACTACTATGTTATCTGAAGCAAATTTCGTGTCCTTTGGATGATAGTTGTCTTTTATATTTTTGAATACTAAACCATCGTGTCCTTCTTTTTTTGCTTGCTTTATTGTTTCTTCTAACGATATTTTCCACTCACCTTTTTGGACATCTATTACTTTTGGGTTCTTTAAGACGATGTTGCGCTCTACCACCATCGGAACGGAGTTTTGATAATCAAAGGCGGGCTTTTCAGAATAAGATTTTGCAACACGATAATCGCTACTAAACGAAACGCCCTCATAAACACCAACGCTTTTTACTCCTTTACCGCCCGCTTCAAAATCCTTACCAGTTTTTCCATAAAGTTCATTCCACTGGGTATTATCAGGAAGCAAATCTGGGGCATCTCTGAAATATCCTTTCTTAGTTGGGTCAAATTCTTCAAGAAATCTTCCGTCTGGTGTTCCGTGAAATCCTTTAATGGTGATTGGTTTTCCTGTCTCTGCTTGAGAAATAGTTTTAGCCCCCTTCACCCACTCATCAAAAGACTGACCACTTTGTTTGGCGGATTTGATGCTTGTTGTTAGATTGCTTTCTTTAATTAGTGGTTGCCATTTGCCGTCTTTGAAAACCTCAATAGCTTCTGGCGGTATAGTTTCTTTTGTTAAAATCTCATTTAGTTGGTCTGACGCTGGGCGTGGTTTATTACTTGATACAGTTTTGCCTTCTAACAAACCTTTATTTACACGAAGCATAACGGGACTTGTCTTTCCTTGTGGAGTTATTCCTTCTCTGGCAAATGATTTCGCATAAACCTCGTCTGTTGAAAGACTAAGCGTCCCTTTTCTACTTGGTTTTAACCCTTCTTTAGAGATATTAGCTAACACATCCTCGTTTGTTCCGTGATAAACATACTGACCAGAGGCTTTGGAGATGGAGATGGAGGAAATGTCATCTACTTTTTTTTTAGTTACATCTTCAATACCTAACCCAATTTTGGGGGATTTGATAAAATCTCTAGCATTATTTATTATTCTTCTTTCCGCAGAAGATAATGCCTCATCAGAAGTTCCAAACATTCTAGCAGAAATATCGCCTACATTTTTGGAGTCAATTAAATTAAAAGCCCTTTGTAAATATCTGTCTGGTCGTTTCAAGTGTTTCAAAAAAGCGCCGAATCCTGTTTGTGCTGTTCCTTTAGCGATTAAAGCGGGTTGACCTGTCATTATGCCAGCAATAACATCTCCTGATGAGAATAAATTAACATAATCAGTAAGTCCACCACCCATTCGTCTGGCTTCTTGTTGGAATCTCCTCACTAAATCCTGTTCAATGGATTTTAATGCGGAATACTCGCCTTTTAATTGTCCATATTGAGAACCTGAAGATGATTCAATGACATTATCAAGAAACTCTCTTATTTTACTTGCCGTTGCGGCGGCTATTTCTCCGTGAGCTTTATCAGAACGTCCAGCTAAAGTTGAACCAGCTTCGTTGTATAAATCAGATAAGAAAGTTTCCATATCTTTCGGTTTAATTTTTCTGAATGTTCCATCAAATTCTCCTTTTGTTACGTTACCGAAATTATCAACTAAATCATTTAAAATACTTTGAGCCGCATTTTTATAAGTTGATGTTCTTGGAGAATTTACAATATTACTTAAATCATCAGCTATTGTTGATATGTCTACAGCAACATCATCTCCAAGAGAAGCAGAAATTTCTGAATAACTATTATAAATTTGTTTTCTTGCTTGATTCCAAGCCTGCAATGTCTCGTGAAAACTTGCATTTTTAGGATTAAATGATTTTTCTATTCCTAAATCATCTTTTACTTTTATGATTGGAGAATACTTTTTAATCACACCTAAACCGGCTACCTTTTTTTCAACCTGTGGTAATATTCTACCTCCTGTCGTTTTGCCTTGCACACCCAAAGCTCTTGTCGTGGAATCCTTTAATTCCGGCCAAAAAGTTGCCCTTGCCGCTGACCCAATGCTAGTTAGAACACCCGAAGCAA
>Ga0209518_1001073_pt1 | contig 31629 bp, 62 predicted proteins | sample RifGroB1_FD_183993 | JGI IMG/M metagenome (GOLD analysis project Ga0209518, IMG submission 183993) | Groundwater microbial communities from Rifle, Colorado, USA - Groundwater B1 (SPAdes) (version 2) | ecosystem: Environmental > Aquatic > Deep subsurface > Groundwater | place: Rifle, Colorado...
TAACTGGTAAAGCTTTTACTACTAGTGCTTCTCGAATAGGATCTACCATTCGCAACGCGAATAAAACCAAATCTACTCAAGAACGTATTGATGAACTTACTACACAAATACTAGAGATAAAAGAAAAGCTTGCAGATCTTAAGCAAAAAACAACTAATACGGCTGAAATTATTAGAACTAAATACGCTCTAAATGAGACCAATTTACACAGAGAAGTGCTATGGCACGAATTAAACATTTAGTAGATGAAATAGAAGAGCTGCTTTCAAAGAAAACACTCAATCAACTTCAAGCAAAAGAGCTACTTGAAGAAACAACTAAAACATTACGAAACAAAGATGCGATTATTCGTAAACTTCGAAACACTCTTGAATGGACAAATGAAAACTGCTCTACAGGATGTGGAATAAGAGCTGGAAAAGCTTTAGAGGAAACAATATAATGGAATATCACCCAACCATAGATGCTGATCTTATCGTAGATTTTCCACCTCTATGGCTGGGAGAGTTTCCTGACGATATAGATGATTTGATAGCTAAGACTCATTGTAAAGTTATAGTTAACTGCACTCCAGAAGGACATCAATTAATTGAACCTCAACATAGATTAACTATTCTCCAATTTCCTTTCTATGACATTGATGAATCTCCGAATCAAAGAGATATCATTGATTTCCTAGAACTCGTCGACCAAGCTATCAAAAACAAAGCTTCTTTCTGGCATTGTCATGCAGGATTAAATAGAAGTGGTTTCATGCTTGCTGCATTTCTACATCTTCACAAACACATACCTATTCGTCACGCAATTCAACTACTACGAGATAGACGTAGTTCAAGTATCTTGTTCAATAAAACCTTTGAGAATTCTTTATTCTCATGGTTTGATCATTAGCAGAACAGAGTGTGTGACCCGTGCTCTGAAGCGTAAAATGTCCTAACGGGTCGTAAGTTAGTGAACGTATAATCACATGGACATTCTTTTTAAAGGTATTCCAATGAATGGTTTTGAACAACTTTGTCAAAATGAATTAGACTGGCTCGAAATTACCATAGCTAAACTTGATAGAGCCAATCAAGATGCCACATCTGAACATATAATTCGAAAGGCACTAAAAGAAAAAGGTATGAAACCTACTATTAAACCCTTTTGCCATAATTGCGGAAAACTTCAAGTAATTGGTTTTGGCGCATTATGTTCATTATGCTTTAAACATAAATATGAAAAATGATTAAGCGGGAATAGCTCAATTGGTAGAGTACTAGCCTTCCAAGCTGGATGTTGCGGGTTCGAGTCCCGTTTCCCGCTCCACTATACTTCATCGACACTATTTGGTTCTGTTAGATAAGCACAAGCTATAGCTGAACCTATGGCACAACCAATAGCATGAACAATAAGTAATATTGGATCTCCTAATCGAAGATTCATAACTACGAAACCCCATAACATTACATTCAAAAATGTAATTGCTGCGGCGCGTTTGACATGCTTAGCTACAACAGTTTGAGTCCAGTATACAGCTAAGAGATACTCAACAATACCAGCAACAAAAACTATGATTATCGTGAGCATAAAAACCTCTCTTCAAGATCATAGCCTACTTAAATCTTACTTTCCAACTATGGTAGAGCTTTATGACTAACTCAGAGATACTTCTAGAAATCCTAAGCGGAAGACCTCATAGATCTAGAGAAGTTTATGAACAAATAGACTCTCTTTGTAAACCCTATACAATGTTAGTAATAGAACATTTAATACAAACTAAAAATACCTATTTACAAGCAACAATAATGAAAAACATTGTTACTCCTAGTTCTTACAGCAGCTTTTGGTGTATCGTCAGATATACTGACGCTCTTAGAACCTTACCAAAAGGAGACCTTCTTACAAGCGTCTTTCTAGACAAAGCAAATATAAGCAGAAATCTAGATGAGTGTAATCTTATACAGAACTTAACTAACTTTAGATCCTTATTCCTAGCGAAAATGACTCAAAATAAAGACAAAATACTTCAAGGAATACCTTTAACTGAGATTTTTTAACAACTTAATTGTCCTGTTAGCTCAGTTGAATAGAGCAATGGTTTTCTGTATTGAGATTCTTAAATCCCCATAATCAAATTCTCTATGACAATTTGGACACAAAGCAATAAGATTATCAAGACTATTGATTTCGGTAACCATAACAGTATCAACAAAAGAGCTAATATCTTTTATATGACAAACTTCAAAATGTTTATCATAACCACAATTTTGACAATATTTAGGCAAATCAGATTTTAAATAATTTTTTCTAGCCAAAGTCCTGATACGACTATTTCTTTGATAACGACGTGCATCTTTCACTTCTGCATAAGTCACTGTAGACCAATTAACTATTGTAGGATTACATATTTGACAAACAGTACGCTGATCTTTATAAGATTCCCTTTCTAAAAGACCAAAACAATATTTACAATAAGTCTTCTGCAATTTTCTCTTTGGTGTAATGTGATTCGAATAAGTATTGGCGCAACTCTTTGAACAAAATATATTTTTACTTTTATTATGATTGATTGCTGATAAATCTCTGATAAAATCAATACCACACTGAACACAAATTAATGAAATAGCTTGTTTCTTTTTACGATTAATATGAAGATCATATTTTTTCAACCAACGACCAACTGTTCGTTTAGCAACTCCTAGCTTTTCTGCCATTTCAGCAATTGTTATATTATCTTGTAGATATTCTTCCAATTGTTCTTTTTGATTTGTTTGCATTCATCCTCCTACTCTTGCGAGCATACCCGAGTGGACTACAGGGAACAGCCTTCTAAGCTGTGGTGAAAACCAACGTAGGTTCGAATCCTACTGCTCGTGCCATTTCATTGTACTACAATCTAAAATCCCTCACGAGACGCAATACCTGGAGCGTCGCATAATTGGTATTGCCTTCGGCTGTTAACCGAATCGCCTCACAAGAAAATGTTTGTTCGAATCAAACTGCCTCAGCCAATTAAAATCAAACCCAAAGGAACTAATATGAACTCATTCTTTTATCTATTCATAACATTTGGTGCTATGTTACTAGCTATTATTGCTTTTTTTGCACCCACAGCTGAATTAGGAATATTAATCATAATAAATGTTTTTCTTATGCTCATCTTTACAGAACTCTGTAGAATTGCAGATAAGATAAGCAAACATAACGATTAACTATAATATCGTTCTGTTTTTCCGCACACAACACCACTTCTTTACTGGCTTTATGAAGCTCATCAACATCCATTACTAATAGTAATTTTTATATTATTTGAACTAATAGAAAAACTTAACTCAACAACCAGGAAAACTAAAAATGCAAATACCTGAGATGCTATTCACTTTGGGTGACATTGTTAATATTAAAGAAGGATGTTGCCTACTTTCTGATAGAAAAATGAATCCATGGATCATCTATAGTTGTTCTCTAATAATGACTAAAAATACTAACCAACCTCAATGGTTATATTCTATCGACACACTTGATCACAAAACTAGAACAAACATCTATCAAGAAGGCCTAGAGAAACATAAGTTTCAAGTTTGTCCTACTTGCTTAAGGGAGTATTGCTAATGCTTTTTGAATATACTACTAAGTTATTCGATATGTTAGCTTCATGTTTACCTAAAGATCCTGAAATTAAGATTCTTGCTGAGAGAAACTCTTACAGAGAATATCAAGCAACTGTAGATGAGGTTCTTTATGTTTCCGAAGGTGGAGTTATTTGGCGTAATGCCGAAACTGGATATAGCTGTAACCCTTTCTTAAATCAAGCTATTGAAGAAGAACTTAAGGCCTCTACAATTCGAAATAGACCTGTAGAAAAACCACCTACTCGCAAACCTCGTACTCCATAGGAAACAAATGTACTCTTATCTAAGCGGGTTCGTTTAAGCTCTCTTAATTTGGAGGTTTAAATGAGAAACCATAACAGACATGAAAGAAAACGTGCTCATCAGATACAACGAGCATATCGTCGTGGCTGCCGCAGCAGTATAGAAGCAAAACAAGAACTACATCAACAAGTACGAGCCCATAAGAATCAACTATGTCATGAACTACTATATGATGATGAGCTAGACTTCTTCATCGCTGATGAAGAACATAACGATTGGTGGAACTATGAATGTCTCTTCGAAGAAGGCTATCTACTTAGTGATCCTATATGGAGAGGTGGTCGACGTGGAATACCTGATATAGTTCCTACTGATTATCGTTATATACCTGGCAGAATCTTAGCCCAATACAAACAAGGTCTAAGAAATCAACATCAATATTGTTATTATGGAAACTACGCTTATTACCATATAGATTTTGAAGTACTATTAGATATTCTTCAAAACATCTACGATACTAAGAAAATAGTCCACTTAGAATCAGAGAGAAAGCGTGCCCATAAGAAGCGCTTTGGGGCCTTCTGGGCCCTTCCGTATTTTAGCCCACTACCAGCCTATACCTTACTACGAGAATGGCTAAAACATAGACGAAAAAGCGATTCAGAAGACTTTCGCCATATAGCTAAAATACTTCTTAAATTAGGCTACTTTGTTTTCACATTAGACAAAGATCTAGCTCAACCATTGGAAGAAAGACAATGAAACTAATTTTAATACCAATCATATTTTTCAGTCTCACTAGTTGTGTTGCAAGAGTTTACCCAAGCGATACAGCTTTTTGTGTTAATGCATGTGATTTCCATAATGGTGTTGCCTGGATACAAACAGACCAAACTTTTAGTGAATTCGATGGTATGGTTCTCTGCACTTGCTCAGATACTACCAGAATCTCTATCCGTCGAAGTAAACTTAGACCTTCTGAAACTCTTTAAACTAATAAACATTTGCTCCGTTCGTCTAGTGGTCCAGGACATTGGGTTTTCAACCCAAAGATCGTGAGTTCAAATCTCATACGGAGTACCATTTTGACTAAAGGAATAACATAATGAATGAAATATTGAACAAGTTTTATATACTTTGGTTTATGATAACCTTCGCAATAGGTTTTCTTCCTGCCTATCCAATAATCATACTTCTAGAACGATTGGGTGTTGATAGAGGTCCCTATAATATGCTTGATTACTTCATTGTAATAGGCATAGGTACGATTATTGAAATATTTCTTGTTTTAATCTCTACATTCTTTATGGGACGATCTATTAGGAGAAAGAAATGAAAGCTTATGCAATCCACTTTTATGAAAAAGGAAACTACTTAGGCAGCCAACTCCTTAAAGACCAAGCTACTCAAATAGAAAAAGCAAACTTCTACACGAATGAACAAAATCAAACAAGAGGCTGGAGCCTAGAACAAGAAAGATCAATTTCGATATGGCGAACTCCTATATTCAAAATAAGCCCAAAAACAATTAGACTTCTTCAAGAAAATGAAGAATGTTTGATTCCAGCTGAAGACTGGACTTCAGATGAATACTTTACTACAGAACACTGATGATTGATCCAGAAACTTGGACAACGATAATGCTTCTTCCTCTCTTGTGGTTTCCAGCATTTTTGATCATTGGAGATCGAGTTCTCGAATATCAAACTTCATATACTTCTTTAGATTGTTATGATACTTGTTATCCAACCATCTCTAGACAAATTAAAGATAATTGCTATTGTGCTACTAAAATCTCTTGGGAACTCCAAAATAAGGAAAATTAACATGCTTGCTTATTGGATAGATTATTGGAATCCTGCAGATTCTCAAGATTGTTACGGAGCAACATTCTTTAAATCAGCAGAAGCAGCTTCATCTGCTTATTCCGAGAAACCTCAGTTTGAATTAATAAATAGTTCACAACCAAAAGCTAGGTGGAGCTATGGTTCTGAAAATCTTAATTCTCATGGAGAAGCTCTACTCTGCAAGATTAGAGATGATGTAGGCCTAACCATAGCCAGAGAAGATTTTCCTGAATACTTAGAGAGATTTACTAAATAGGAGCAACTCAATGAATGCATGGTTTATACATTTCTATAAAGAAGCAGAAGCTTTTTGGAACGAATCAGAATATTTAGGCTCTCAGCTTTTCAAGACCAAAGCAGAAATACAAGAAGCAACTTCTATTTATAGGGAACAAGGCAAAAACATATATGCAAGTAGATGCAGCTGGCCTATTACTAATAAACAAACAATAGAAAAACTAGAATCTAGCAAAGAATGCATAATACCTGCTGAAGATTATGAAGACTACGTAATAATGTAAACTTTAAAAAGATCATAATATGAAAATTTTCTATACACATTACTACAATAAAGAAACTGATAGATTTCTAGGAACTGCTTTTTATGGAGATTGTACAAAATCACCAATTAATTCCAACCCAGATGCACATGCTGTTGCTTTTCCATACCCTATGCAACTCAGGGGTAAGATAACCAAGGCTATACAAAATTATGAACACTAAAAAAAGACTTTGTTCTTACAAAAATTGTGGTTCCTTACATCGACATCATGAATGGACTGACGATACACCAGATCCTCCAACTGCTACTTGCGAAGTGCAAGAAGATTATCCTGACGATAAACCTATCTATTGCAGTATTACCTGTGCTTGTTATGATGGAGCATATTCTGTTACTAAAGGATGGTTAATATGAAAGCCTATCCAATCAAAATATATGATAGATTTAGCTCAACTCCTCTTGGTTCAGTTTTCCTTGAAAAGCTTTCATATGCACAATATTATGCAAAAGAACTTAATGCACTCGAACCTAATCTTCAAGCTTTTGCTCTAAGAGGACATGCACGAAATGTTTATGGAGCTTTTGCTAAGGAACTGAAAGACGAAGGTTCATTTACTTTAGTAGCTGAAGATCTACAAGAATTAGATTAATCAAAGACAATCTTTAAGGACCTCAAATGCAAATTACAGCAATCTCCGATACACACAACAAATGCAACAGTATACAAATTCCAAATTCAGACTTACTGTTACATGCAGGAGACTGCACTATGATGGGCGGGTTAGATGAATTTGCCTGTTTTGCTAACTGGTTTGGCTCCCTTCCAGGAAAAACCAAGATCTTAATACCTGGCAACCATGACTTCTGTTTACAAACAGACATTGGTCTTTGTAAACGTATTGGGCTAGATAGCGGTTTTCATATTCTTGTTGACGAAACAATCATCCTTGGTAAACATCATATTCATGGAATCCCTTGGATACCTAAACTAGCTACTTGGGCCTTTTATGCTACAGAAGAGTTCTTTGCACAGAAACTAGAGTTGATACCCGTAGACACTACAATCTTAGTTTCTCACGCTCCTGCCTATAAGATATTAGATAAAACTGCTAATAACTTCCATACTGGATGGAAAGGTCTTCGTGATGTAATCAAGCATATCAAACCACAACTGCATATTTGTGGCCATATCCATGAAGCACACGGAACTTTGCAGAAACCTGATACTTTGCATATAAATGCATCATTATGTGATGCTAAATATCAACCAACACTGACGCCAATCACAATCACCCTAGAAGACTAAATATCTATCTGGACAATTAGCTCAGGGGGAGAGCCGCGCCTCTACATGGCGAAGGTCATTGGTTCAAATCCAATATTGTCCACCATTTTTATTATGAGGATGTTCATGTACTTTACAAACTTATGGTCATGGCAGAATAGATGGATTGGTGTTACTTTTAGTCATTCTGAAAGAGATCCATTAGATAATACGTTTTATACTGAATATATAAATGAAGATTCTCCTCCCTCTCCTCAATTTCTTCAACAACTAAAAGAAAAAGAAACAATAACTCTTGCAATCGAAGACTTACAAGAAGCTATACCTACCTTTCCTAGTGAAAAAATTTCATTAGCTCAATTAGGATACTGATAAATGCTTACCTATATTACTATCTCCATCACTGCAAGGAACTAATATGGATATCTATTGGTTAGAACACTATCATCATGGTAGATATCAAGGACGCTCTTTTAGCTGTTCTCCATTTCCATCTGTAACATCAAATAAATTTCTTTTTGACTATAATTTTCCAACTCCAAAACTCCTAGAAGAACTTCAGAGAAAAACAATAGTTGATGTAGCCAGAGAAGATATGTACGAATACTACATCCCTAAACTATGATTTTCACAATCATTGGATTTTTATTAATTCTTCTTGGAGTCATCTCAATTATCTTGGCTTATAGAAACTCTGCACAAGATTACTTTGATAACCCAATAGAAATACTTAATAATAATATTGAATTAGGTTGTGTTTTATTCTTGGCTGAACTAATCACTACTATAGGTTTCATAATGATTCTGATTAGTTGTTGTACATTCCTATTGGAGAGATAAATGATGCTTCTCATCGTTGGCGTAATACTATACATTATAGGATTTGCCTTAGGAGACACTTTGCTTCAGAACATTGCTTTAGCCCCTTTGATATTAGGAATATTTAAACTAATTCTAGATGGGAGTAGTGAATGAGACTTTTCTCTATGGCTGTTAGAACCCAAGACACTGGTGAAGTAATTGGTAGAGCCTTTACTTCAGGAAATCACAATAAATTAACCGCAATGGCTCAATGTACAAATCCTGCATATATCACTCTACAAGAACACTGGCGGGAATTTGATGTACCTCTTAATACTCTAACTAAAGAAATATGTAAAAAACCTAATGAGATAGTTTTTCTAGCAGAAGAAGATTGTCTTGCTGAGCTTTCGCAAGCTACAGAAAAACCTTTTCCTTGAGAGGAACTAAAATGAGACATGCAATAGATCATTATTGTAGTTTTTCTGGTAATTATCTTGGCTCAACAATCACAACTGACCCAACTTTGTCGTTTGCTAAGATTCCTGAAATAAACGATGGCTTTCATTCATTATTAGATTTTTACACACCAACAACTCTTCTACTAGAAGAAATTTCTAAAAGAGACCTAGAAATTGCTGTTGAAGATCTATCTGATTACTTTGAAAACTATATACCTTGAGAGAACCCTATGATATACGCAAGAGATTGTTTTTCTAAATTTACTACTGAGTGGTTAGGTAGTATTATTTCGACTGATCAAGATATTTTACTAACTTTTGAGAATCTCCCTTCAGTTCGACTAACTTCTGTACATCAAGTTTTCTACAGACCTACTCCATTACTCCAACACAAACTTCTTGAACAGTTCATAACAATTCCAAAAGAAGATATATCAGATTATCTTAAAGGGTTGCCGATAGAGTTCCTTTCCAAAGACTAAGCCCGCTTACGCGGGCTTTGCTGTGGGGGGAACATACATGACGACTCTTCAAGCATTAAATCAACTTGGTCAAAAAAGACTAAATGAAATTGGTCAAACTGATAAAATTCTTTATATAGATATTTCTCCTTACGCACTTCTAGCCCTTTTCTGGGCTATTGTTACAAGTTTTTCTTTAGGAGTTCCCTGCCAAAACATTTCAGAGATCGTTTGCCTAAATGCTGGAATAGTAGGGGCTATTCTGTTACTTGTAGTAAGCCTACGCAATCTTTATTGGATCCATTTTACAAATGGAGCCAATATAATAGAAGATATTAATACTGGAAACTGGTACTTCTATGAAATAAGTAAATTTCTACAATCCTTCCCAGATCTCTCTCTTGAGAGATACTTTAAGCTTCTTGAAAGAAACAAAGAATTCAAAAACTTAAAAGAAGAAAAGCAAAAAGCAAATACTCTTCTTAAGATGCAAAAAGCTTTAACTCCCGAAATTTTAGAAGATCAAGAAGGTGAGATAAGCCTTACTGAAGCTCCTCCCTTAGAAGATCTAAAAGAAAACTTAAAAGCTCTAAATCAACAAGAGCTAGAACAAGTAAATCTGAAGATTGCAAGGATTGTTGAAGCTCGTAAGAAAACTGCTACTGAGCTAGCTAAACTCTAAAAACACAGGGGCGTCGTCAAGTGGCCAAAGACGCTGGGTTTTGATCCCAGTATTCGGGAGTTCAAATCTCTCCGCCCCCACCATATAAAGGAAAACAATGAAAGAAGATTCCTTATCAAAGATTACATTAATAGGATGTGGCATTTTCATTAGTACTCTTCTAGGAATAATTTGGTTAATGCTTCCTACAAATAGCCTGCCAGCAGGACTCCTTGGCATCCTAATAGGATTTACTACTATATGGTTTAGTGCTTTAATAGCATTTGTTCTTACATTAACGCTAACAATTTTCCTGAGAGATACATATCTATGAGACTTCCATATTTAATTTGGAAAAGCATAATTCTCCAAGCAACCTTAATTGGAGCCATACCAGTATTTACAGTATTTTCAATACTTGTACTGATGGGTTTTATCTTTCCAGGATTTCATCACATATCCATTTTAGTTACTATATCAATGGTGCTTGGATTTGTCATTGAAACTATAGTTACAATCTCTGGACTTCATTGGTCTAAAAAGATCTTTCGTAGTTTACGTAGATTAATCCAGAGAATGAAGAATTACCTTAACAGAAAGGAAACCATCTATGAACCGGAACCTTAGAAATACATTACTATTCATTACTGCAATTGCGGCTGGGATGTTTGTTATTGCGCCCGGAGAAGTTGATCGCGATAACCCTCCAACTCCTGTCAGCGTTTATACTGATGAGCCTGGAAAGCTCGTTCTTGACCTAAACGATAATATTTCTGATGAAGAGATTACTGCGCTTGAAGGTCTCCTTGGTAGTTCTATTAGCTGGACATACGAAGATGCACGAATTGGAATTGTTCCAGTTGAGAGTTTAAGTACAGCAACTTTCTGGCTAGATGGTTTTCCAAATGTAGTCGCTGCAGAGCCTCAGGGGCAGTATACGGCTCTTGGTTTTCCGAACGACCCAATGTACGGGAAGCAGTGGCACCTCCGTGCTATGGGGGCTCCAGAGGGCTGGGAACACTCTCCTCAGGGAGAGGGTGTAATCGTTGCTGTTGTAGATACTGGAATCACTCAGATTGAAGACCTGAAGGGAACTAAGTTCGTCGAAGGAAAGAGTTTTGTTCCGGGTGCTTCTACTCCCGCTGATGGCAACGGTCACGGCACCCATGTTACCGGTACGATTGCCCAGACAACCAATAATGGTATTGGTTGTGCCGGAATAGCTCCCAGAGCTTCAATTATGCCAGTGAAGGTATTAAGTGATTCTGGTAGTGGTAGTTTTGATTGGGTTGCCGCTGGAATTCTCTGGGCAGGAGATAACGGTGCTCAAGTAATCAACCTTTCGCTTGGAGGACCTTACAGTAAGGTTGTTCATCAAGCAATTAAAGACGTTCGGGCCAAGGGCGTAATCGTTGTTGCTGCCGCTGGAAACGATGGCCGTGAGGGCGTCGGGTACCCTGGAGCCTTAGCAGAGACGATTGGCGTCTCTGCTACCGGACCTGACGGGACCTTAGCTCCGTATAGCTCCTGGGGAAAGGGAGTTGATATCGCTGCTCCGGGTGGCGATAAGAAACAACCTGGCGGCGGTGTTTGGCAAGGAACTATCGATGGTAAAGGTGGAAGTACCTACGCTGAGTATCAGGGAACTTCGATGGCAACTCCACATGTAGTTGGAGCTGCCGCTGTGCTTCTTAGTACTGGAGAATGCGATAGCACCTGTGTTCAGGAAACTCTATTACGTACTGCTGGAGACGGTAAGTGGGATCCTAAGTTCGGTTATGGAAAGCTAGATCTAGGAGCAGCCCTTGGAGCAATGACAACCACTTACAGCTTTACTAAGTTTGGCTTAGCTGTCTTGATTGCATTCTTAATTAGCTCACTAGAAAAGGCTAATATCAAATTTGGGATTGCTAGTGCTCTGACAGCAGGCTTTGCCGCAGCAGGATTCTTCTTTTTAGAATATCTTCCCTTGGGAAATCATTGGATTCTAGATCTTCTTACTAGTGGTATCCTTACTTGGCCCTCCTTAGTATTTGGAGACTGGTTTACCGGTAACCCACTACTAGCATCTGCACTACTCCCTGGAGCTGCTACTTTTGTCTTAGGAGCTTTCCAACGAACTCGTTGGCTAGCCGTAGGAATTACCTGCGGTATTGGAACTCATCTTCTACACGCTGCCTCTACTGGCTCTATCCATCCTTGGTTTATGCCAGGACTGATTGGTACAGCATGGCTACTTCTCAATTCTTTAGGTTGTCTAATCTTTGCTCTAGCAATGGCTGGAGCTGAAAAGTTAGATAATCAACCACGAGGTAACTAATGACAAGTTTAACTGGCATTCTTCGTTTCGAAGACATTGGTCCAGGAATTTGGATCCTAGAAACTGATAACGGTAAGCGTTATCAACTACAAGGTCCTGTTGTTGAACATTATGCAGATAGAAAGGTAATTGTTTCCGGAACTCTCTCCGCTGAAGCTTCTTTCGGAATGGTTGGTAATGACATACTACTTCTCTCTGCTATGCAAATCAAAGACTAAGGAAAAAGATCCCATGAAAAAACGATGGTATTTATTCATCGCATTAATAGCAGCGTTTGAAATATCTCAAATATTTATCGGTCTTTTCATGGGAATCTCTTTTGCTCTCTATCTTACTAACCATATATGATGTCATTATATGACTCATAAAATTATCAAAGGACTCAATATGTTAAAGAACATTCTCGGTAGTTCAGTTCAGTCTGCTGTAGTTTTAACTCTAGCAAACGTGTTAACTCGTGAAGCTACTCAAGCAATTGAGAAAATCAAGAAGGCTTACAAGGAACGCAAAGAAGAGAAAGATTCTCTTATAATTCCAGAGGAAGACTAGATGAAACTACTACCCATCCTACTACTTATTGCATGTTCAATGGATCAGGGACTATCCAATGACCCTGAAAATAGCTTGATTCCAGCTCCTGAAGAGCAACTTGATATTGTCTATGTGCTAGATAACTCTTGTAGTATGCTTGGGGACTGGGCAACCCTTACTTTTGGTCTAGCTTATGCAACTTCTGAGCTAAACCAATTAGATACTGACTGGCAGCTTTCTATGATTTCAATGGATCCAGCAGATACTGATCTATGGATTGAAATTTATCCTACAGAAAGTTCAAGCTGGGAAGTAGTTACTAAAATCTCTGATCTTAGATCAGCTGCAGGCGGAGGAGAGGCCGGCTTCGATAGCTTGCTTACTCAGCAAGATCTTCATTCTGGTTGGTTTAGAGACGGTTGGCTACTAATCGTCTTTGTCTCAGATGAAGAAGAACAATCTACAACTACAACTACTGATAATCTAAGACAAAGTCAATCTCAACCTCTATGGATTACTTCTGTAGTTGGACCTAATGTAGATCCGGAAAACAATACCACTCAATGGTACCCCGCTCCGGAAACACCCTGCTACGCTGAGAAAGCATTGAAATATCATAATATAGCAGATAGTACAGTTGACATCTGCACTAGAGAACCTTTCTCTGTTTTTACAGGACTCTTCTAAGGAAGCATACTCAAGTGGCAAAGAGGCTGGTTTGCTAAACCAGTAGAACGTAAGTTGCGTTGGTTCAAATCCAACTGCTTCCGACCTTGTGCTGGGCATGTAGGTTCAAATCCTACTGAGTTTACTCATCATCTAATTGGCTTAGGACCCAGCCATCTTTTAAGGAGCAAACGTTGATCTCTTACGCATTACTCTTTCTTATTCTAATCTATCTTCCTGGATGTCTCTTACTGCTAGTGATAAGTCATCTAGCTTGGCTAGATTTGTAAATCACCTAATAGAAGAAACCAAAATATATATATTTTAGGTCTTGAGTTTCACGGTTTCTGAAAAACTACCTTTGTTCTATATGAAATTAAGAAATGTACTAAAACCCAGGAAGCGTGGCCGAGCTTGGTTTAAGGCAGCGGTTTTGAAAACCGCCAATCGAAAGGTTCGTGGGTTCAAATCCTACCGCTTCCGCCATATCCAAATAGTTTAAGAAAACTCTGATCTCTATCATTAACTTAAAACAGTTACAAATAGCCGCTTACGCGGCTATTGCTGTGGCCTTCTCAAGGAATAATTATGTCAAATAAACAGAGAGTTGCGCGATGGACCGTTAATCCAACAACGGGAAACTTTATCCTAGAAGAGATTTTTAACGATAGTGAACGAAACATTCTCACTATGTATATTAGAGAGACTGGTACTGTTGATGTTATATGTGACTATAACAACAGTCGTACTTTCAATTTTGCATCTGTAACTGATGCAATTGCATTTACTGACAGAATTCTTATTGAAGAATTTCAGGCTAGAATACATCAAACCTTCTTCTCTCAAACAAAGAAGGGCTCTCTCAAATACGCACAAGACTACGGAACCGTAAGTCCCCTACAACGGACCGGACGAACCGATATTCGTAGTAAATATGATCTACCTTCTATAAACAATCTCGATAGAGCAACTAATAAAATAAGAACTAATACACCACCAGTAGCTGAAACACCCAAGCCAACTTCCACCCCAACACCAAAAAAAGAGCAAACAAACACAATGTCTAAGATAAGTGAAAATGAAACCTTTAATATGGCTAAGTCTGGTGCTATCTCCGGAGCAAAGATTGTTGCTGCCGCTGGTGCTCAGCAGCTGATTAAGAAGGTTGCGCGAAAGATTGTTGCTAAAGCAATTCCCGAGGAACATCTAGCTATTCTAGACACTCCACTGGGAGAAGCAATGATTGATCTTGCTACTCCACTAGCAATTCATGCAATTGCTACTAATTTTCCTGACTATATCCCTAAGTCAGAATACGTAGCTGCAGCCTGTAGTCTAGCCTATCAAGGTCAGATAATTAAACATGGTATGAAACTCACCGAGAACCTCGGTGACATCATGAGCGAAATTGGAAGCGAACTAGGAGAACTTGCCAACATTGGCTCTAAGCTAATTGCTTCTGCCGAAACTACTGTTGAAGAAGAGGATCTTGTTGTTCCAGACTTCGACAAGATGTTAGAAAAGGAAAAGATTGGAATGAAGGTTACGGTTTAGTAGATGGGGTCTTCGGACCCCATCTCTTTAAAAATATGAATATAGCAATTATTGGTAGTGCTGGTAGAAAAGATGACGCTGCTCTTTGGAACAAAGAACTATACGAAAGAGCACTTAATAAAACTCTACAAATAATCGAAGAATACAAAACCCTCACAACTTGTATCTATTCTGGAGGAGCTGCATGGGCAGATCACATTGCAGTAAGTCTTTTTCTTAGAAAAAAGATAGAAAGGCTCTCTCTCTTTCTTCCTGCCTATTTTGATCTTGAAAAGAATTGTTATATAAGTTCTTCCTGGAAAGATCCAGGCAGTATATCTAACTACTACCATAATAAATTCTCTACCAAAATAGGACTCCCAAAAGATGCCTCTTTAAGAGGCATCTCCAAAGCTCACCAACTTGGAGCTAATCTTTTAGTTGTTCCTGGCTTCTTTGATAGAAATCTATCTGTTGGTAAAGCAGAAATCATAATAGCTCTAACCTTTGGAACCAATCAGGGTACTTTTCAAAATCAAGACCTTGGTCTTACTGATCCACAAAAAGCTGGTCTAAAAGACGGAGGAACTGCTCATACATGGAAACACTCATGCGCAACAACCAAGATTCATCTCAATCTACATACTCTTTAGAAGCTGTTCATCAAGCATTACAAGCTCAAGCTTCTCATATCTGTATTAATCAGATTGAATATCCAATCAAAACCAATTATAGAAAACAATCATTTCTTGTTTATGAAAACAATTTATTCATACAAGAAGCAAAGCAAACTAGAGTAATTCCATTCTGTAAACCCTGGTTCACTTACGATAAACCATATTTCTCATGAGTATTTTCTTTACAGCAGATTTACATATTGGTCACACCAATATACTTTATCTACAACATCGACCTTTTTCATCTATATCTGAGATGAATGAAACTATTATAGAAAACTGGAACAGTACTGTAGATTCAAAAGATACTGTTTACTTATTAGGAGACGTAGGTTTATGTAATTCGGTCTATTTAGCTAAATACCTGATTAGACTTCACGGAACCATTCATTTAATTCCTGGTAATCATGATAAAGCTGCTTTGAAAATACCAAATCATTTCGCAAGTATTAACCCTCTACTTAACATCCAAATAAATAAACAGTTTCTTACTCTATGTCATTATCCTATGAGATCTTGGCTCAGATGTGGCAGAAAAAGTTTTCATTTGCATGGCCATTGGCATACACAAGATCATACCGAATATAGAACCCGTATTGGTAACTATCGGATGCTTGATGTAGGAGTTGATGGATGGGGTTATAGACCAGTAAGATACGAAACTGTTTACGAACTATTACATAACTTACAGGATACACAATGAAATATATATGGATGCAAGATCATTATACAGAAGATGAATTTCTTGGATCTTCTCTTCATAAAACTAAAGCAGCAGCACAAACAACCACAGTTCTTTCTCGTGACTTAGGAATCAGAACTGATAATTTAGAAAAGTATCCTCCTTCTGAATTTAATTCACAGATTATACAAGAACTAAATAATAAATCTCAGATTTTAGTACCTGCTGAAGATGAAATAGATTTTTTACCCCTATCAGGAATCTAATGAATCCTCATTATATTAATCACAACTCAACAGCTCCAGGCATCTCTGATTTAAATATCCCATCAAGGAACTGCATAGTAACCCTTTATCCAGATCGAAAAGCTGCTTTTGACTATCTAAGCTCAAGTCCAGAATCGACTAGACCAAGCTTTGTCTATCCTCGCTCAATTGTAGATTATGGTTATAGATTCTCAACTATAGCTGAAAAAGCACTTCAAGAAAATGGAATGGTTATTTTAGATAATCACGAAGATGTTTCAAATTACTTAAATGAAGGAGATTAAACATGGTAAGCCTAGGAATAAGTACAGAAGAAAACGGAATTAAATCTCCATTAGGAATTGTCATCTGTAAAGACGACCTTACACTAATTAATGAAATCTGTACTAGAACTTGGGAGAACAATATAACTCTATATGCAACCGGCGACGTCCAACCATTACCATCTACTCTTCTAAGACTTAAGACGGAAGATTCGTTTTTTATTCCTAATGAAGATGTTAATTCTTACCTAGATTACTGAGGTATCAATGTACCAATACGTTGCTGTAGCTACTTTAATTGGTTTGGGTTTTAGCACAGGAGTACATGTAGGTCAGCGTCACGGTTTAAAACATCATGAAACTGTTCTTCACGCTACTGATGAGCTTATTAATATGCTCAAAACCAATATTGTTCAATTAGAAACTGCAAATAAGATCTTAATAAATAAAGTAGAAGAAATTAAGACAGTCCTTTCAGCTGAACTTTCAGAACACGAAAGACTTCAAACACGTTTGCATACAGCAGTAGAAGCAAAGACTCATGCTGAAACCTATGCTGAAAATGCTTCTAAAGCTTTTATAGAACTAAAGAACCGTCTTGCTGGTATTGAATTACCTACTGAGCTTGCAAGCGATTTAGATAGCTTCATAAAAGAATTGTTAGAAACAAATGCAACTCTTCCTAAGGGGAAAAGCGCCCTCGCGAGAGCCGGTTCTGCTGTTTCCTCAATCTTCCGAAAGGAAAAATAAATGAGTACACCCCTTCGCTACCTAATCGAATACTTACAAAACAAATATGAAGTTAAGACTTCTATACCTGATCAACCTCAACTAAGTGATGATATGTTTAAGATTACCTACATAAACAATGATAACGCTGAAAACATTACCTTAAATCAAGAACGAGAAGCTTATTGGGGACCACGTACCGATTGGCCTCCATATTTAGCAGAGATTGAACTTCAAGATGCAATCAAACTGCTAGTTCTACGTACTCCAGACTTTCTAGATACTAGAATCATAGATAAGGATCGTATTATTATCTATGACTTCGGACAAGGCAATGGTATTTTGTTTACCATGAAACTCCAAACAGATAATGAATTACGAGCATTCTCTTGGGGTTGCAGACATAAACATCTTATTACTAGATCTATTAATCCTAACGAAATTACTAAAACATGTTCTACTTGTAATAAAGAAATCTTCAGAGAAAGTATAAGGAAAACACTATGAAACAAACTAATATGAAATTAGGTGACTATATTCTTGTCGCCAGAAAGCCTGTACTAAACTGCTCATACAAAAAGTTGATGACAACTGTACCTGATATGGTCGAAGGTATGATCTTAATTGTCGTCAAAGAAAAGAAATTAAATACCTATTATACTAAATCCAATGGAACCTATCTAGGACTACAAGAGAATCCAGAGACACCTGCGTATGAAATACTCTCTGCAAATGTTTTTGAAAAAGGAGAACAGGCATTAGATCCTTCTACTTCACGTTCATTAAAAACTAGAATAGTTACTAATGAACTTTCTAACTTAGAAAATGAAGAAAAGAAACTTATGGCTGAACTAGAGCTACTTCGACCTCGATTAGAGAAGAAACGTGCAGCTCTTAACATTCTTCAAAAGTACAAGACTGATGAAGATGCCATTACTGATATGACTGCCCAAATCATCATGAGTAATGGTGATCAAGAAGAAATCCGCAAGATTATAGCTGGCTTGAAGATAGATATGTAATGAAACTCTTCATTGCTCTATGCTTACTCGCACTCATATTCTGGATGACAGGTATGTTTGAAACATTTCCAAAGGATACTAAAAATGGACCTTCAGATTACAGCTAACCTCTTTGCTATTATTAAGAGTCTTATACTCCAATGGGGCATGGAAAAGATCTTAGTCGCACTAATTGATAATTGTCAGGGCAATGATCCTAAAGTGATAAGACTGAAAGGAGATCTTCAGACTACATTAGATCATTGGAGAAGCTGATGGTAGTAGATGTAATAGGTCGCCCACTTAATGTGGGCGACTGTGTTGTCTTCGTTCATAATACTGGACTTGGAATAATCAATAGATTTGGTTCTAGAAAAGTTCTCTGCACCAGCTTCTCCTTTCAGGAAATACAAGGAAAATACCAAATTGAAGATGATGAATTTTCTCCTACTTCTCTACTCTATTATCCTATGGCTCTTATGCTTCCTAACCATCCATTAACAAAAGAATTACTAAGATACCGATCAGAGGTATTTGCAAAATTAAATGCCTATCCAAACATACAGAGTACTAATCAAGAATAAGAAAACTAAAGAATCTCTTTGGATTACATATGTCGCGCGAGACCTTCTTGACGTACAAGAGACAAATAAAATAGCTTACCCTGAATATGAAATTCTTATTATCAATTGCTTATAAGAAAAAATGTCTCGATTACTTAACATTATAATATCCACATTTATTGGGATGGATTTGGTTATTTTAGCCTTGATGATTTATCTTCAAAGCATTCCAAATATTCTTACAATAAGCTTAAGCATTCTCGCTTTAAGCTTAGTTCTCCTACTACGAAATCTATAGCATAAATAAAAGAGGCTGGATTACTCCAGCCTCTAACTTACTTTAAGTAAGGTTTATTCAACTACTAGTACTGTAATTACATCAGCACTCACAAAATCACCACCACCATCATTAGTAAGGGTAACGACACCACCTGAGATTGTTGCTCCTACACCTAATGGAAGAAGTCCTGTACCCGCCTGACCAGAAACAAAGACAACAGTAGGCGTAAAATCAAAACAGAAACGAGCTACACCAAAAGTAGCTTCTGATACAGCCATTGTTCGTGTCTGTACAGCCCATCTCTTGAGACCAGCAGCACGGCCAGCAACAAGAGTTGCTTGATACCAACCAGAACCTACCTGAGAGAGTGTATCTGTTGTAGCAATTGCAGAAATCCCTCCAACAGGAGTCCCTCCTGCAGCATCAGCTAATTGAATTAGGACTTCAGCAGGACTCGGCCCGCTTGCGAAAACACTCTCAGTACCTACAGCATTGATATCTGCTACTACTGCATCAGTTGCAACCGCTGCAGTCAATACAGCGACTAACCCTGTACGTACAGTTGTTCCTGCTTGAAGAGCAGAACCATCATCAACAAAAATATCTAACGCATCTGCATGAACTGCAGTAACAGTATTAGATACACCGCGAGCAAAGGTAACTATATCTCCATTAATAGCAGTCACACGAAGAATTTCATTCTGAATACGAATAAGTCTTCCGACCACTACTGGATCAGTACCTCCTACACCAACTGCAGGATATAAAGCTGCTGACAATTCAACATCTAGTGGATCAGTCAATGCATTAAAATCACTAACAGTTGCTCCAGTGTTATCAGTAGAATCAGTATTTACTACTTCATACTCATAAACATCAGCACCAATAGTAATTTGCTCTGCTTCTAATACATCACCAGCATAGTAAAGCGTATTCATCGCCACTGCACCAGGATCATAGACCTGAGGATTGGTTAGGCTTGTAAGACCAGCATTAGTAATTGCTACTGCACCAGTAACTGGAACAGAAACAATATCAGTACCATCACCAATTAATATTTGAGCATCTGTACTTGCATCGTATTCTTCAACAACTCCAAGTGCTCCACCACGAAGGATGTATCCTGTTCCTGAGAAGTTGACTAATTTAGGTAAAGTTACTGCATTCGCAGCAATTTTATCTGTAGTTACATTGAGATCTTTGATCTTTAACGTCTCAACAGCATCAGTAGCTAATTTTGCAGCAGTTACTGCTAGGTTATTAATTTTACCTGTAGTTACTGCTAAGTCTTTAATCTTCGCTGTTTCAACAGCATCAGTAGCCAAAGCAGCAGCCGGAATTACTCCCGACTTGAACATATCAGCTTTAATCCACCCATCATGGGTGCCTGGATCACCAACAGCCATAATAAACCTCCAATACTAAAAGTATTCCTGCTCAAACATTACTGTTTTCTACCCTCTGTAGCAGCAGGCCAATTTCATTGTAAGTTATCGTTGCAAGAGAATCAAGTATGTTGACTCTACATCATTCTGATATTCTTATTCATGTTTTTCTACAGAACATATAATTAACACTACTTAATCAATATATGGAGGAAACTATTTCTCCCCCATTTTAAGGAACCTATATGCCTTGTCTTACTCCTAACGTACCTATTCTTATACTTGATTCACTACGAACTACATTACTACTTAACAAATTAAATATTGAACATTATCACCCTGCATATGGTGATTCTATTGGACTCGATTTATACAACACTGGAGGAGCTATTGTAGTACCTCCCGCTAGCGCAGACTATAAGACAGATTATAGCCCTCCACATGCTAGAGCTTCAAAAACAATAGTTATGGAAAATTTTACTCGTAACTTTAAAAACTTAGTACCTACTGGCTTACGAGTTGCGATACCTCATGGTTGGGTCGGAATTATTCAGGAACGAGGCTCAATAACTAAAACCTCACTCAAGGTACGAGCTGGTGTAATTGATCCAAATTATACTGGAGAGATTTTTGTTAACTGTGTTAATCTGGGAACTCACCTCTGGGAAATACCAGAATATTCTAAGCTACCCTTCCAACTTGTTATCGTACGTGCAAACGCACATTTCATCTCTATTACAGAAGACGAATATACTGAACTCACCACTGAGTCCACCCGCAAGGATGGGAAGATTGGTAGCTCTGATAGATTGTAGGAGCCATCAATGTTTTCATATGAAGAAGTTAAGACAGAGTGTGATCAGTACTTTAATGGGAATGAACTAGCTGCTGATGCAACACTTAATAAATATTTACTACGTAATAAGCAAAACAATTTTGTAGAAAAGAATCCCGACGAAATCTTACAAAGATTAACAAAAGAACTAACTAGGATTGAAAATAAATATACCAATCCCCTATCTGAAACAGAAATCTATGAACAGCTAAAAGATTTCGGAAAGATTATTCTTGGTGGCTCTCCTACATATGGAATTGGGAACAATTACAAACTTGTTTCATTGTCTAATTGCGTAGTAACCGAAGCTCCGCAAGATAATATCTCCAGTATTATGGAGATTGCTAAGAACCATGCGAACTTATACAAACGCCGAGCAGGCGTAGGCACTACGCTGAATAACCTGCGTCCCGAGGGGACGCCCGTAAATAACTCCGCAGGGGCCACTACGGGAGCCTGGAGTTTTGCTGCTCTGTACTCTTATGTTGTACGTATGATTGGTCAGAATGGTCGTCGTGGTGCTTTAATGCTCGCAATGGATGTTCGACATCCAGATATCTTTAAGTTTGTAACCATGAAAAAAGACTTAACTCAAGTCACCGGCGCCAATATCTCTGTACAATTAACAGATGAATTTGTAATAGCAGTAATTGATGATACTGATTTTCAACTACGATGGCCTATAGAATCAACCAATCCCTCTATTACAAAAACTATTAGAGCTAAAGAATTGTGGCAATTAATAGTAGAGACAGCCACAACCACAGCTGAACCAGGGGTATTGTTTTGGGATACTGCTTTAAAATACCTACCTGCAGAATGCTATAAAGACTACGGATTTAAAACCATTGGAGTCAATCCCTGTGCTGAGATTATGCTCAGCTCTAACGATTCTTGCCGTTTACTAGCTATCAATTTAGCTTCTTTTGTTAATAATTCCTTCACAGGTACAGCTCACTTCGATTTCCCACAGTTTTATGAATCAACAAGAATTGCTATGAGATTAGCAGACGATATAGTTGATCTAGAAATAGAAAAACTTACTGCAATTATTGAACAAGCTGATACTGAAGATGAAAAACAACTCTTTAGAGAATTACTACAAGCAGCAACTAACGGAAGAAGAACAGGTCTCGGTACCTTAGGTTTAGGTGATGCGCTTGTTAGGATGAATTTAAGATATGGATCTGCAGAATCATTAGATCTAATTGATCACGTCTTTTATACACTTAAGACAATTGCATACCAAGAATCTGTACAACTTGCTAAAGAACGAGAACCCTTTCCTATATGGAACCATGAATTAGAAGCTAAGAATGCTTTCTTAATTCAACTACCAAAAGAATTACAAGAAACAATGGCTCTTCATGGTCGACGTAACATAAGCATCCTTACCAATGCTCCTGTTGGAACTGGATCCTTAGTTGCTAATAGATATGGAGTAACTACTGGTATAGAACCTATTTATAGACTCTCCTATACTCGTAGACGTAAAGTAGACGATACTCAAGCAACTACCAAAATAGATTTCGTAGATCAAAATAACGATAAGTGGCAAGAATATACTGTTGATCATTCTTCTCTTGTTGAATTTAAAAAACTTTATCCACAACAAGAAATACCTAAATCCATTTTTATCACTGCTGATGAAATTCCTTGGCAAGAAAGAGTAACTGTACAAGCTACAATTCAAAGACATATTGATCACGCAATCAGCAGTACTATTAATCTTCCTAAAGGTACTGGTTCTGAAATAGTTTCAGCTATTTATTTAGAAGCCTGGAAACAAGAGCTGAAAGGTATTACAGTCTATGTAGATGGCTGTAGAAGCGGAGTACTATTAGACAAACCAACAACTGCAAACACCCTCACAGATGCTCCTAAGAGACCTCAGGAGCTGCCCTGTGAGATATACCATACTTCTGTCCTAGGAGAACCCTACGTTGTCCTAATAGGACTCCTAAATGGAAAACCATATGAAGTATTTGGTGGATCTGCAGATAAGATGTTATTAAACAAGAAACATATTACTGGTCTTATTTCTAAAACAGCATTTAAAACCAAGAATGCTCGTTATGATTTACTTATAGATGATATGAAAATCTCAGACTTAGTTTCTCAATTCCCCTCAGAGCATGGAACTCTAAGTAGATTTATTAGCCTATCTCTAAGACACACAGTGCCTCTTCACTTCATAATAGAACAACTACAGAAAGATGAGAATGCAGCTCTCTTTAGTTTTCAAAAAGTAATTGCTCGTCTTCTAAAGAAATATATACTAGACGGTACCAACACTTCAAAGACTTGTCCTGAATGTGAACAAAAGACACTCTCCTATCAAGAAGGTTGCTTGCTGTGTACTAACTGTGGCTTTAGTAAATGTGGATAACTGTGGGCCCTTACGGGCCCACTGCTTGGGAGTATAATCTATGAAAAGAATTATTAAACTAATCCTAAAAAGCCAACTCTTTGCAATTATGGCTGGTGTTAAGTTCGTTCACGGTGCTGGAAGTAATGTACTAGACAGAGCTGAAAACTATTGGAAAGACAAGCTATACAAAGCAACAGACAGATATTTTAGTTATAAAGAAAAAACTAAATGAAATTGCAGAAACAGTTTATAGATATAGAAGCGAAGCCAATTAAAATAGGCAGTACCATTATCTATAGTACAAGAAACACTGAACAGATATACATAGGAACTATTACTGATTTTTTTCTTAAGACTATAGAAAATGTATATTCTCATACACAATATTACGTAGCCTATGCCAAAGTTACTGTTAATGAACGTTCTCGAAACTTAGAGCTACTTACTTCTTATAATCTAGAAGACTTTCAAGACCCCGATCCTCGGATCCTATATCGATTCTATGTAATAGAATAACAATCAATGGGCACGCATGTTCTAAGAGAGCGATTTGGACCTGCAATCCGAATGTAGTCAGTTTGATTCTGATCGTGTCCACCAATCATTAAGGTACTCATGAAAACTCTAAAACTTTATGATCACTGTCCTGAAGTTCAGTATCTTAAAGCTCTATTAAATAGTAAGATAAATTCAAAGCTTGATACTACTTTAACACTGTATAACACACCAACTAAAGAAGAAGTAGAAAGATATCAAAACTTAGTAGGACTAAAAGCTGACAGCATTGTTGGTCCATTAACATGGACAGCTTTGATGGCGGCTCCTTTTACGTTTAATATTGTACCCTTACAATATAATCTGACCTCTTTACCAAATCGTCGAAAAGAAGTACTTGATAAGCTTTGGGATAAACATGCGAATACTATTTGTTCAATTGCTGATCAAATAGGAATTGAACCATCTCTACTCTTCGCTGTTATTCTTGTTGAGAGTGCTGGAACAGGATTTGAAGACAAGAAACTTCTTATCAGATTTGAAGCTCACATCTTTGAACGCATTTTAAAGAGCCCTGAATTTGATACATTCTTTAGACATGACAAAGATAAACCATGGCTAAATCAAGAGATGCATGTTGATGGTTCCTGGCAACCAATTCATAAAAACCAAGTGAATAACTATACAGCTCTAGGAATTGCATTAAAACTCTCACCTAGAGCATACGAATCAATCAGCATGGGCCTAGCCCAACTTATGGGATTCCATTACAACATACTCGGATTTGATTCTGCTGAACAGATGTTTCAAACCCAATCCTTAACAGAAGAAGAGCAATTATTCTCATTTGCTACTTTTCTTCTAATAAATCCTTCTCTGCTACTGAACCTGATTAAGAAAGATCTTCTTGAATTTGCTAGATATTATAACGGTTTCGGTCAAGCACAACTTTATGCAGAGTTTATCTCAAACACTCAAACACAAATTCTAATTAGGAAAAAATAATGTCTAAAACTTGGATCATTTTACTCATAGATGCTAGTGGTAGTATGGATACACTTCAGAGAGAAGTCTCCTCTGGTTATGTTAATTTCGTAAACGCACAAAAAAGCTTACCAACTCCCTGTGAGCTTAGCGTATACACATTTAACGATAGACCAAAGCATATCTTCGTAAACAGAGACATTCATACCAAAAATACTGAGATAGTCTATTCAACAACTGGGGGAACAGCTATTTACGATACTCTGTTAAAGGCTTCCTCAGATATATTTGCCAAGAACTTAGCTCTTTCCCCTGAAGAGAGACCTACAGAGGTAATCTTTATTCTTGTTACCGATGGAGCAGAAAACCGTTCACATAGCAGCTTATCAGAAACGCATACCTGTATTACTTCTTTAGAGAAGGACTATGGATGGCATTTCCTCTTCGTAGGATCCAATCAGAATGCATATGCAACAGGATCGAAGATGGGAATCAAGGCAGGTAAGGCCTTGAGCTTTGCAGCTTCTGCAAACGGCTTAGAAGCAGCCTTCGGCGCTATGGCCCAGTCAGTACTTAAGTACAGACAATCAGGAGCTCCACATGCTAACCAGTTCTTTAGTGAGACAGACCATAGCTTCCAAGCTTCGCTTGGAGCAAGTCGTTCTCCGCTAAAGAGTTAGTCTTTCGAATATTCTGCGGGAATAGAGTAACGTATGCTCGGAGGGTTCATACCCCTCTGTCCTTTGACAAAGAGGGTTAGACTCCCTCTCCCGCAACCCCTTTCTCTAGATATCTAGAAAAAGGATTGTTTAAGCTTTGGGTAAAAATACCAAAAAAAATGATTAAAGGAATAATAAATGTTAGTTAATGAATGGCACGGTATTGGCAACCTTGGAGCCGACCCTATGCTCCGAGAAACTACTTCTGGAAAGAAATGTTGTACTTTCAACATAGCAGTAGATAGACGATTTCGCCTAAATGGCGAGCTAAAGAAAATTACTGACTGGATTCCAATTGTATGCTGGGATCGCACTGCTGAAAGTTGTGCTACCTCGCTTCGCAAAGGCGCAAGAGTGATTGTCTCTGGACCTCTCTGTCATCGTTCTTATGTAGATGAGAATGGGAATAAGCAGCAGCGCTGGGAAGTTAGTGCCTCTGAAGTTGTCTTCATGGACCGGCAGCACTCTCCTGAAGTAGTAGAAAATACAACTACTGAAATGCCATAATTAAAGAGCGGGGGCAAAAACTCCCGCTTTTAATTATACTCCTGTTAAGATATCTTAACAGGAGTACTTATGTGGCGCACTGAACTACTTAGCATCCTCAAAACAGCTTCTGATGCCTTTAAACTAGCTCTTCCAAAGATAGCTTCAAAGAAAACAGCAGCTTTTGTTATTGCGACTCATCTAACTTATAGAGAAATTCTACAACCAGAGCATTGGCTTACTATAGCCTTACTCTTTATGGGTGTAGAAGGTATTCTCGCTTACAAAAAACTAATACAAGAAGTACAAAATGCTCCCACTGGAGACGATAGCTAATCAGATTTCTATTTGTGCTAATTGCAAAGTTAACCAGCTCCCCAATAGACCAGGACCTTGTGTCCCTGGTCTATCCTTTTCTAAAGCAGAAGCTGCTCTGATGCTACTTGGAGAAGCTCCTGGGTACGAGGAGCCCCTAAAGGGGCTACCCTTCGTTGGTCCCGCTGGAAGGCTGTTACAGCGAAATATACGCCAAGCTAAGTTAGATCTAAGCAAGCTTTTTATTACTAATGTTCTTAAGCATCGCCCGCCTAACAATCGCAATCCTTCTTCAGACGAAATTGCTGCATGCCTACCATTTTTATTAGAACAAATTAAAATAACTAGACCTAAAGCAATTCTTTGCCTAGGTAAGATTGCTTCGTATACGATTGCTAGTCTAGCTCATATAGAGTTACCGTCCACCGGAGTGCGCGGTAAACGATTTACCTTAAAACTCTTCGATAGCTCTATACAAATTATCTGTACTTGGCATCCTTCCTATGCATTACGGAACCAAGATAACCCTAATATTCAAAATGAACTATTATTAGACCTTATTGCTGCATATAAAGAAGGAACAGATGAAAGCAAGTAAACTAGTTAAGCTTAATAAAGAAACAACTATATACACATCCCTTACTGAGACTTATGGATTTAAATATCCAAATTTAGATAGACCACAACTAACGACTTCTATTGTAGAGGTAATCCTTAATCCTGATAGAGTAAAGTATAAACTTCCAGTTCTTCCAAACTGGACAGCTTTTTTATTAAACAAAAAACTCTACTGGATCCCCACACATTTTCTTGGAGAAACAATATGCATCGATTAGAAGACCAAATCAGAGCAGTCGCATCGCGACTCTCTACTGTTAATAGAGAGCGAGTATCTTCTCAGAAAGAAATTAAGCGCCTAAAATCAGTATTAGAAGAAGGCGAAATAGCTATGAAATCATTACTAGAAACAATAGCAATTCTAGAAACTCAAGTAAGTGAACAAGAAAAAGAAATAAAGCTTCTCAAGCGAAAGAAAATAAAAGAAGAACCTATAAGTGAAGTATGATTCTACCTACTTGGATCATTTTATTCTTAACTACTTTTGGCCTCCTCTCAGTTGGCAAAGATATCGCTCTCTATTTAGTCTACGGTAAAGTCCTCCCTAGTCCAAGAGATGAGCAAACAGAAGCAGATAAACTCTTTCTTCATATCAATCTTTCTAATCAATTGAAAGAAACAAAACAAGAGTTAGCAGCCGTGCAAGTTCGTTATGAAGAACTTACTAGCATGATCCTGAAAAAAACATTAGAAAAATAGGCAACACAGATAATATGTGATTAAAAACGTAATACTAATGCATCATACTAATGGAGTCCCTATCCCAAAGGGCTCCATTGTATATGTTCTCAACCAAGAAATGACTACTGTTGATAATCTAGATCAAGAACTGGTTATTGCCTTTCAAACCACAGAAGAACCTATCATAGATCTTTTAGATATAGATAAGCTTTCTAATTCTATACACGACATAGGAGTTCTATGTAAGGTTGAAAACCAAACAGATAAGACCTTTAACCTATATGCAATTAAACGAGTTTACTTAGATAAGCTCACCCGAGAAACTCACGATAGTCCCATCTATACTTCTATTGAAGAAGTTAATGAAGATTTTGTTCCTGCCGAAGAAACAATTATAGAACCTCTTACTAATCTAATAGATTCTTTTTCAGAAGAATCTATTGCTACTTCCACCTTAACAGAACTTCAAAAAACAATTTGGCTTGTTGATAAGCTCAACATACTCGCTGACTACTTTATTCAAGACAATAAAGATAGACTGAAATACTTAATTACTGAAAACCATATTGAACAATTCAATCTTGTTATTAAACATGTATTGCAACAAATCAACTCTGATCCTAAATTAAAACTTATCATCAATACTCAAAAACGTAATAAGAAACTTGATGATATCTTTGAACGTTTTGAACAAGCTCGTCTTCCAACTGAAGTTCGTGAACATACTCAAAGAGAAATTAAGAAACTAGGATCTTTATCTAAGGCTAGTACTGAATATGGACTAACGCTAGATTATATGAATTGGATCTTAGACATCCCCTGGTTCAATCACTCTCAATACGATTATGATATCAATACTGTCATCTCTGCTCTTGACCAAACACATTATGGTTTACAAGATATTAAGAGACATATATTAGAATATCTAACAATAGAGAAGCTAACTAGTGAAAGCAATGGAACTGTACTTTGTTTCGTTGGACCTCCAGGTACAGGTAAAACTAGCATTGCTAAACAAATTGCTACCATTGCCCATAGAACTCCAATTCGCATAGCCCTAGGAGGGCTCAGCGATGAGGCAGAGATCCGTGGACATCGACGTACATTTGTTAATAGTCGACCAGGAAGACTCATCTCTGGTCTTAAGAATAGTAAGAGTATGAATCCTATTTTCATCTTAGATGAGCTTGATAAGCTCTCTACAGTAAAAGGAGATCCTGCTGCAGCCCTATTAGAAGTGCTAGACAAAGAGCAGAATTGTGGCTTCGTAGATAGATATATAGAAGTACCAGTCGATCTATCAAAAGCTTTCTTTATCTGTACTGCTAACTACGAGAAACAGATACCAGAAGCTCTCAGAGATCGTATGGAAATAATTCAATTCCGTGCATACACCAAACCAGAACGACTTAATATACTCGAATCTTATTTGATTCCTAAAACTAAACAAGCCTATAACATTGGTTCGATGCCTATTGAAATTACAGATGAAGCAATGGAAAACCTAGCTTCAACTGAACAAGTCAGACAAATAGAAAAAGCTTTACAGAAAATCTTACGCTGTGCTGCAACTGATCTATTACTAAAACTCTCTGATTCAATTACAATCGATAATAAATACTTAAACTCTTTTAAAAACTCTAGTCCAGGTAAAAAACTAATAGGCTATTACAAATGAAACTAATTGCTTTAAGTCAACTCTCTCCAGCGATACACAGAAAGATGCTTTCTGATTATTATGATTCTGGTATTCCAGCACTCTTAGAAGAAGATCATTTTGTTGCTGGAGGGTATCCATTGGCTTTGTTCTACAAAGCTTTAAAACTCCAAGAACCTATCTTCAACGATTATGACATTTTTACAGCTTCTGTTTCGAGAACTCTTTTAGAACAATCATTAGCTAAAGCTAAGATATGGATATCTCAAGATACAACGAAAGCGCTTACTTATAGAAGAGACCCTAATCCTACAATACAGCTTATTAAGAATAAAGGATCCTTAGAACAGACTCTACTAAGCTTTGATATTCAGAACTGTAGAATCGCTATCTCAATAAAAGATTCTGAAGTTTATCTAGATTCTTCCATACCACAGTTAATCAAGAATAATGAGCTTAAGCTTACTCCTATTATGGGCCACAAAGGACTTGGACCAACCGCTGACTCCAAGAGCAAATTCACTATACTAAAGAGAGTCTCAAAATACTGTGATAGATACAATCTACAAATAACAGACCCTCTTGATAAAGAATTAATCCTTTCAACTCTTACCAATCCCAGCTGTATGATTGCTGATTATCAAGGCCAATCATATTATGATAGTGGAGGTGATTGCGAAAATACTTTTGAAAGTCTGAATTCTCTTCGAAAACAATTTAAATTAGAAGAACTGTCTTCTTTTTCCATCCCTCTAGACCCATCCATTCCAAAGACATGGGATCGATGGAGAAGCTCAATTCCTTCAGGTAATTCTGGCTCTGTTTTTATTCAGACCCCTCCATTTGTTTCTTCTAGCAAAGCTTCCCAATTACTGGGAAAAGATTAAGCCTAATAATTTTGTCGTTAGTCATCCATTCTAGAACCCTATTTCATACTGAGGTAATTTATGTTTAACTATATTCCCAATGCTCTCTATACTTTTAAGACAACTAAAGACAACAACAGTACTACCTATACATTTGGTACACGAGATGAAGCACGCTTCTGTAGAAGTGCTTCTAAGTCAATGGGCTTTACTGTTACTGCATTAGAGAAGCGAGAACTACAAGCACCAATCACTGTGTACTAAAGCCCTGTTCGTCGGATTGGAGTAACAAACACATAATCTTCCTGCATCTCAGGAAGACCTGTAAGTACATTTTCCCTAATCTCGCGAGCTATGGTCAATCCAATTAACCGACCATATTGGTCCCAAACTCCTCCGCCAGAACTCCCTGCGGCAGCAAATCCATGGCAAGCAAAATAGTAACCTTCTGCATCTCCCATGTATGCTCCGAGAACTCCCTTAGCTACGAAAAAGTTTCCCCAAGGGTACCCAACCTGCACGATGTCCTCACCTAAGCGAGGATCTGTACCTCTCCGAATAAGTGCTGGTTTAGTATCCTTGGGAAGCTTATCAACTAAAAATATAGCCCAATCATTACTATAACCAATCTCCGAATCAACAATATAATCATTAAGCTGGACACAGCTTCCTTGGTTAGCTGCTGCACATGCACGAATGGGTAGCGCGAATGAACGTACTTCAGCTACATGTTGGGCAGTGAGTATTCCAAAGCTGGGCTCTTTTCCAAAATAAAGGGCACCATGCTTTCGAACGGTTACTCCACTCCCAACTGTTCTCCAACTATCATCT
>Ga0209518_1001075_pt1 | contig 31603 bp, 27 predicted proteins | sample RifGroB1_FD_183993 | JGI IMG/M metagenome (GOLD analysis project Ga0209518, IMG submission 183993) | Groundwater microbial communities from Rifle, Colorado, USA - Groundwater B1 (SPAdes) (version 2) | ecosystem: Environmental > Aquatic > Deep subsurface > Groundwater | place: Rifle, Colorado...
GACCTGGTGAGGGACAGGCTTTCAGAGTCAGAGATTGGCCGGATCCACCGCCTTGCCTCCCCCGTCAGGAGGCCGCAGGCCTTCAAGTCCGGGAGCATACTTGTCAACTTCTCCCAAAAGACGGCGCGATGCTACGACGCGAAGCTGAACCTTCCTGCCGACGAGCCCACGTGGACGCTCATCTCCTCGTTGTCATAGATGTCGCGTGACGGCGCCTTGGCCTCCACGATGAACTGTGAGATGCCCTGGCTGCACACCACATAATCGATGCGCTTGCCGGCTTGGGACACCTCGGTCTTGAACTCTGATGGCTCGTCGGTCTCCCAATGAAGGACCTTCCCGATCAGGGGCACGATGAGGCTCTGGCATACCTGTTTCTCATTGCTTAAGAATGTCTTATCGTCCTTGTATTTGTCGTAGCGCTGCAGAAGCACCCGGAATTCTTCAAGATCAAATCCACCCATAAGAGGATGCAAAGCCTCGGTTCCCTTATAAAATTATTCATCTTCCCGGAAAATGCCGCTACATCCCGGCATACCTTGAAAGAATCGCATTGGCCTGCCCCAAGGACTTGGCCTTGATGAGAACCCTTCCATTCGAGAACACAGAGAGGTTCTTGAAAAAAAGGTAATTCTTGCCTTTTCTTACAGTTCCCAGCCTTTTCCATTTTTTCTCGCAGGAGGCGAGATCAAGGTTATCGATGAAGAACTGGTACGTATCAGAACACTGGTAGCTTATGTGGCGCGGCTCCTTCTTTCCCCCAAGGTACTCATACTGGCCGCTGCACGCCGGGCATTGGGGATTTTTCTTTGTCTTTATTTTTGCCAATGACAATGAAGAAATATCGAGACGGATAAGGCATTGGGAATCGCTTTCCTTGGCCAGTCTCTTCTCTCTTGTCAGGTAACGGATGGCCTCATTGACCTGGAGAGAAGCAATGGCCGTTGAGATGGCATTGGAAATGCCGGCGGTGTCGCAGGTGTCCAGCCCCTGCGCTTCCCGGAACGTGCAGCGGAAGCACGGCATCCCCCGGGCGAGGAGCATGACGCTGCCCTGCTCCCGGATGGCCGCCGAATATATCCATGGCCTGCCGCGCTTCTTTGCCCAGTCATTAATGAGAAATCTCGCATAGAGATTGTCGGTGCAGTCCAACACGAGACCTTCATCCTCCAATATTTTTCCAATGTTTTTATGGTTGATATCGGCAACGAGGGAGCCATAATGGACCGTGCCGTTAATGGCCTTCAGCCGGGAATGGGCGGCCTCTGCCTTCGGCTTTCCGATGTCCGCCTCGGCATAGAGGAGCTGCCGCTGGAGGTTGGAGAGCTCGACGATGTCGCGGTCTATGAGGGTGAGATGGCCGACGCCCGCCCGCGCGAGCAGCTCTGCCGCGACGCTGCCCAGGGCGCCGAGGCCGATGATGGCCACCCTCGCTTTTTGCAATCTCCCCTGCCCCTCTTTCCCGACGACCAGCTCCTGCCGCGAATACCTGCCGGGATTTTCCCTTGCCATGATGCCCGTCAGGAGGCCTCCTTTTATTATGCTTTCTTCCGATAAGGGGGGAAAAAGGGAAAGACGCGCCGATGCATCATGTATCACGGCATGTTTGAAAAGTATATAGATTATAATCACAACCTTTAAATAGGAGGGGTGCCTTACATGTTTCAGATAGTTCGTTAAGATAGTGAGTTATCGACGAGAGAAATGACAACGGAAAACAGGATGGGAATGTGGAACATTCTGGGTATCAGTATTACCCATCCTCATTTTAATTGTTAACCGTTTGTCATTTTTAACGCCGGTCCGCGAATTCTAACAACGTCGGAGGTGTTAAAAATGAAACAAGACAACCAAAGCAAAACCTATGCGACAGTGGAGGACTTCATCAAGGCATTGATGCAAGTCGACTTCAACAACCGCACAGCGGAATTCAAGTACAAGTAAGCATGAACGGAAGAGAACACATGGACAACACCAAGAGCCCATCAACGGCAATGGAAACAGCATTCACGTGCAGTCATACCCTGTGGAGCGCAGCCCTGTATATGGCGGTGCCCGCCGCATCCACCGCTCCCCTTGTGGCCTCCTGGCACTCCCCCTTTCCCATTCCCTCCAGCTTCGCACAGAATATCGCAATAGGCAGCGGAACCCCCGCAAAGCATTTAAACTGTTGACGGAAACTTCTTGCACGTACTTTGCCCAGGCGGACCTTCATTTCCTGCTTCGCAGGAGGAAGATACGCGCGGCCCCAATGCCGCAGGGCCGCGCATCGTTTGCGCCCGCATTGGGGCGCACGAAAAGAGCGCGCCTGGCGCGGCGTTGTAGGGCGCGCCACCCCTTTCCACCGAAGGCGGCAATGAAGAAAGGCGTCATACAATAAAACTACCACTTGATGCGGGGGTACCCAAGCGGTTAAGGGGAGCGCCTGCAGAGCGTTTATTCGCCGGTTCAAATCCGGCCCCCCGCTTTGTTTTTTTTCTTTTTTTCTTTTTTTGCCTTTCAGGGCGGATACAATCACGGAGCGAGGCAACACCCATGTTCGACGACATCAGGGCAATCCTCAGGAACGACCCCGCGGCGCGCGGCCTGGAGCCATTGCTCTACCCCGGGCTGCACGCCATCGTCGCCCACCGCTACCTTTCCCATCCGCTCTACCGCATCCGGCTGCGCTTCCTCGCGCGCCTGCTGTCGCAGGTCATGCGCTTCCTGACTGGCGTGGAGATCCATCCCGGCGCCAGGATAGGGAAGGGGCTGTTCATCGACCACGGCATGGGCGTCGTGATCGGGGAGACCGCCATCCTGGGGGAAAACTGCGTCCTCTACCACAACGTCACCCTCGGCGGCACGGGAAAGCACCGTGGGAAACGGCACCCGACCGTCGGGGACAACGCTGTCATCGGTACCGGGGCGACGCTGCTTGGGCCCATCATCATCGGGGACAATGCCAGGATAGGCGCCGAGACCTTCATCATCAACCATGACGTGCCGGGCAATGCCACCGTGGTGGGCGCCCCCGGCAGGATCGTGCGGCTGGACGGCAGGAAGATTTCAAGAAAGCTGAGGAAAATCCCTGCGAAGCGAATCCAGGAAAGCGAATGATAATGCTTTTAAAGCTGGAAGAAAATGGTGGCGCATGGCATTCAATCTCCACAATACGCTCACCAGGAAAAAGGAGGAATTTGTCCCCCTTGATGATGGGAAAGTCCGGATGTACTCATGTGGCCCAACTGTGTGGGACTATGCCCACGTTGGGAATTTCAGGGCTTACATTTGCGTTGATGTCTTAAAGCGCTATATGCTGTATAAGGGTTCTGACGTTATCCATATTATGAATATTACCGATGTTGATGATAAAATCATTAAACGTTCTGTGCAGGAAAAAAAACCATTCCGGAAAATAACGGAATTCTACACAAGGGAGTTTTTCCATGATTCGGAGCAGCTCCGGATCAAAAAAGCAGACCTCTATCCCAAGGCGACGGAGCACATCTCCCACATGGTGCGCATCATCCAGCAGCTGATGAAAAATGGCCATGCGTATCGGAGCGAGGACGGCTCAGTCTACTACAACATCGCTTCGTTCAAGGATTATGGCAAGCTATCCCATTCGAAAATCTCGTCATTGAAGGCCGGCGCGCGGGTGAAGCAGGACAGCTACGACAAGGAGAACGCGCAGGACTTCGCGCTCTGGAAGGCATGGGACAGGGAAGACGGAAATGTCTTCTGGGAGACCGAGCTCGGCAAGGGAAGGCCGGGCTGGCACATCGAGTGCTCGGCGATGTCCATGCAGCACCTCGGCGAGAGTTTTGACATCCATGCCGGCGGAGTGGACTTGATCTTCCCGCACCACGAGAACGAGATCGCGCAGAGCGAGGGAGCGACCGGAAAGCCATTCGCGGCGCACTGGTTCCACAACGAGCATCTGCTGGTTGACGGGAAGAAGATGTCCAAGTCGCTGGGAAACTTCTACACCCTGAGGGATCTGATGAAGGAAGGCCACAAGCCCGTTGCGATTCGCTATTTCCTTTTGTCAACCCATTATCGCGTGCAGTTGAACCTGACCGAGGAGGCCCTCCGGGGGGCGCAGCAGGCGGTGGACAGGATCAACGATTTTGTCCTGCGGCTGGTCTCGCTGAAGCACGAAGGAAAGGGCAAGAAGCCGTCGAAGGAGATCGCCTCGCTGGCGAAGAAGGCGGAAAAAGACTTTGCGGCGGCGCTTGACGACGACCTCAACATCAGCGCCTCCCTGGCGCATCTCTTCGATTTCATCCGCGACGTGAATGGGATGATTGACAGGGGAAAATTCACGAAGAGCGATGCGCGGCACGTTCTTGACGCCATGAGGAAATTCGACACCGTCCTTGACGTCCTTGAGAAGCAGGAGGAGCTTGATGATGGCATCAAGAAACTCGTCCTTGAGCGCGAAGCAGCCCGCAAAAACAGGGATTTCAGGACGGCGGACGGGATACGGGATGAATTGGCGAAGAAAGGCATCACTTTGCAGGACACGAAGGACGGCGTGGTGTGGAAGAGGACTTAAGCGCGCGGTGACCCAACAGACTTTATTTCATAGCCTCTCATCATTCCCCGTGAAGAATGCGACCCTGTGTAGTGCAGCAATTGGACATCCACAATGAGATTCTGATTCACTGCAGAACTCAAGTGAGCAATCAACTGATTGTGCAAATTCGCATTGCCCGGAAAAAGAGAGCCTGAGTATTTCACCACATCACCAAAACGCTCCATTTTTTCTCCCTGTTTCGCTTCAGGACTCCTCAACGTGCCTATCAATCCTATGAGTGCGTCGTATCTCCTTTGGTTAGGGACATAGTCTCTGGCTTGGGATGGGCCAATCTCTGTTTGATACTGCCCCAGTAAAATCAACGCGTTATACCCACCTCCGGCAGGAACTCTTGGAAATTTATGGTTAGGATGATCCCCCCGCTTTGTAACAAATCTTTCCGGCCGCCTGTGTCCCCTGCGAATAGCTGGAAAAACCGGCTCTTGAAAAACATCATCTTTCCTGTTGGTCTTGGCAGCAGGGTCCAAAAACAGGGCAATGGCATCTTCCGGTGGGAGGCCCAGCCTTACATTGCCAACGGCAGCATAGAATTCCTCCGAGTCATACACGAATGGCCGAACCCCTTTCTCCGTACGGACTTTTTCAGCTGCATCTATCACCAGACTGGCACATATCCGTCCGATCCTCCCCCTATTGCCTTCAAAATCGTGTGGACGATGATGTAAAGCAACTGCAAAACTTTCAGGAACGCTTGCCCCAGAAACGATTTCGACTAATCCACCCATGAGTATCCCTCCTCAGCAAAATTTCATCTTTCAGGCTACTAACCATCCCTTATTTTTAAAGTTTTAGATGGTAAAGCAGTCTCATGCCCTTACAGCAGGTGCATCACCGAAGGAAAACAACGCTTATATGCCAACGGAGACAGAACTCTCCTTTCCAACAGAAAACGTGATCTTCTCCGCCCCTGTCGCTGCCATCAAATCTTCCTTCATGTCCGAGAATAGCCTCTCAGTAATGGCCCCCTTAATCTCCAGCGATTTTACCGTCGCCTTCAGCGAAAGCTTCCTCTCCGACTTCGCCTTCCGCACCTTCTCCAGCACCTCGACGAAGAAATCCCCTGCCTTCTCCGCCTCATCGTCCTTCATGCCCGGCGCCGGCCATTCCGAGAGGTGGATGCTCTTCGCCTTCCCGTGCTGCCGGAAGTAGAGCTGGTAGAGCTCCTCGGTGATGTAGGGCATGATGGGGGCCATCATCTTGAGCACCCCCAGGAGGGAGACATGCAGCGCGTACTGCGCGGATTCCTTCGCTTCCTGGCCGCGCTTGTCCGGGTTGTAGAGCCGGTCCTTGACGACCTCAAGGTAATTGTCGCAGATCGTGTGCCAGAAGAACTTCTCGACTTCCATCTTGGTCTTCGCATACTCATACTGCCCAAGCGTCTCTGTGGACTCGCTGATAATCGTAGCTAATTTCGATAAAATCCACCTGTCTGCGAGCTCGAGCTTTGCCGGCTTTTTCGGCGTGTATTCTGAAAGATGGATGTTCGCGAATTTGGCCGCGTTCCACAGCTTGGTGATGAATTTTTGCCCCGTCACAAGGTCTTTCTCCTGGAAGGGCATGTCATCTCCCAGCTTTGAGCCGGCAGCCCAGAAGCGGAGCGCGTCAGCGGAGTACTTTTTTATCATCTCCTGCGGCGCGATGACGTTGCCCTTGCTCTTGGACATCTTCTTGCCGTGAGGATCGAGGGCCCAGCCGGAGATCATGATGTTGTGCCAGGGCACGGAACCCTCGTGAAGGGTGCTCTTGACCACGGTGTTGAACAGCCAGAACGTGATGATGTCGTGCGCCTGGGGCCTCAATGACATGGGAAACAATTTCTCATACACCGGCCTATCCCTATACAACTCAATGGCGAGCTGCGGCGTCAATGAGGACGTCGCCCAGGTGTCGAGAACATCCTTCTCACCGATGAAATCGTGCGAGCCGCATGGGCATGGCTTTTTGGGCCTGTCCTGGAGAGGGTCAACAGGCAGCTGGGATTCCTCCGCGACTGCAACCTCACTGCATTTTTTGCAGTACCAGGCGGGGATGGGGATGCCGAAATGGCGCTGGCGGGAGATGTTCCAGTCCCACCGCAGGCCGTGAATCCAGTTCTCGTAGCGGATGCGCATATGCTCCGGATACCATCTCATCTTCCTGCCCTGTTTCAGGAACTCCTCCCTGAGATCCAGATAGCGGATGAACCATTGGTCCGTGGCCACGTACTCTATCTCCGTGCCGCAGCGCTCGTGGACATTGACGGCGTGCTCGATGGGCTCCTTATGGATGAGGAATCCTCCCTTCTCCAAGTCTTCCAGCGCGGCTTTCCTCGCTTCGGACGAGCCCATGCCCTTGTACCTGCCGGAATTCTCGTTGTACCTGCCGTCAGCGCCCATGACGTGGATTGGCCTGGCTTCCGGATGCCTGGCCATCCACTCGATGCAGTCAACCCCTCCATAGGTGCAGTAGTACACGATGCCCGTGCCGTAGCCGGTCTCGGTGACCTCATCGTGGGAGACCCTGACCATGTTTCCGGCGATGGGGATGGCAACCCTCAATCCGATGAGGTCTTTTCCTTTCAGCTCTTTTTCAATGGTGAATTTCACGTGCTTCCCAAAGAAGGGCAGCGAGTCCTTGCTTGTGACCCACGCCTCTTCCCCCACCCGTATCCTCGCATAGTTGCCATCCTGCCTGATGCTCATGCCCACGCAGCCGTACATGACCTCGGGGCGCGTGGTCGCGTAGACCAGGAATGAGCCGTCCTCCGCTTTGGCCTTGAGATAATTGAGCGTGGACTTGAGCCTCGCGTCCTGCATCTCCACCTGGGCGATGGCTGTCCTACACGAGGGGCAGAAGATGACCGGGCGGAAGTCGCGGTAGATGCGGCCCTTTTTGTGGAGCTCTACAAAGGAGCGCTGCGAGATTCTCCGGCAATGGCCGTTGATGGTGGAATAGAAGATGGAGAAATCAGCGGATGTGCCGATGTTCTTCCAGTCCTGGATGAAATCAGGGCGGATCTCATCCAATGTCTTGAGGCAGAGCGCGATGAACTCGTCCCTCGCCATCTTCCTGGAGGAGACGTTCTTCATCTTCTCGATGAGGCGTTCCGTGGCGAGGCCATTGTCGTCCGTGCCGAACGGGTAGAAGACATTCCTCCCGCGCATGCGCTGGAACCGCGCGATGAAGTCCTGCTGCGCGTACGAGAAGGCGTGCCCGATGTGCATGCTGCCGGAGACCGTTGGCGGCGGGGTGTCGATGGAGTAGATCTCTCCCTTGGCATGCTCGTCGAACCGGTAGACGTTCTCCTTCTCCCAGAACTCCCTGATGCGGGGCTCTGCCTCCCCCGGATCATACCTCTCTGACTGCGGCCATTGCATTGTGCGGATGAAAGGGATTTATTTTATAAATGTTCATATTGGCGGGAGAACGCGGGACGGCAGATTAATATAGCGCAGGTGATTTGCCCCCTGCATGAAACTCCTCACCGACAAGCACGCGCCGAAGAAGCCGTCTGAGATCACGGGCCAGGGGGACAACCTCGCCCTGCTGCACGCGTTCGTGTCCACATACGGGAGGCAGAAGAAGAAAGCGGCCATGCTGTTCGGCCCTTCCGGCACGGGGAAGACCAGCGCGGCATATGCCGTGGGGAGGCAGCTCAACCTGGAGATCGTGGAGGTGAACGCCTCGGATTTCCGCAACGCGGAAGGCATCAACACCATCCTCGGCGGGGCGATGAAGCAGCAGAGCCTATTCTCCCGGGGCAAGCTCATCCTGGTGGACGAGATAGACGGCCTCGCAGGGCACCAGGACCGGGGAGGGGTGCAGGCGCTGGTGAAGCTGGTGGAGAAGAGCGCGTTTCCCGTCATCCTGACAGCCACCAACCCGTATGACCACAAGCTCTCCACGCTGCGCTCAAAGAGCATGATGCTGGAATTCAAGAGGATAGAGGCCAATTCCCTCCTCCTCATCCTCAAGAAAATCTGCGCCCAGGAAAACATCCCCTGCGAGGAGCATGCGCTCGCCACACTGGCGCGCCGCGCAGGAGGGGATGCCCGGGCGGCCATCAACAACCTCCAGGTGGTCTCGCTCATTGCCGGCGGGGTCACCAAGGAATCGGTCGAGGAGTTCGCCGACCGCGACCGCACGGAGAGCATCATCACCGCGCTCCAGAAGATATTCAAGACCGGCTCGGTGGAGATCGCGCTGTCCGCCTTCAACACCATCGAGGAGGACGTCGATGAGCGCTTCCTGTGGCTGGACGAGAACCTGCCCAAGGAATACACCAAGGCGGAAGACCTGGCGCGGGCGTACGACGCGCTGAGCAAGGCGGACGTCTTCAGCCGGCGCATCAGGCGGTGGCAGCACTACCGCTTCCTGGTGTATGTCAATGCGCTCCTCTCCGGAGGGGTTGCCGTCGCGAAGGACGGGAAGAATCCCCATTTCGTGGAGTACAAGCCGACGGGCAGGATCCTCAAGCTGTGGTGGGCAAACCAGAAATCCCTGAGGAAGAAGGCGATCGCGAAGAAGCTGGCCCTGGCCACGCACACCTCCCAGCGCAGCGCATTGCAGGGCACGCTTCCTTACTTCACCATTTTATTCAATAAAAGCAAAGAGATGCAGCCGCAGCTTGCCGAGGAGTTCGGGCTCGAGGAGGAGGAAGTGGAGTGGCTGCAGAAGAATGCGTCGGTGTGTCACTAAAATTTTAGACACTATTCTTGAGTAGTTAAGCTTGAAAACATTTATAAATGCCCCTTCGGTCATCCAGTAGATGCATCTCTTAGACATCATACTGAATACTGCCAAGGCGAGCAATAGCCCAGTCCATATTGACGAGATTCTTCCCCTGGGGCTAGACATCCTAGTCTTGAGGTATGGTGTGGAAAATGGACAGAGGAGCAGAGATTTCCGGGACCATGAGCATCCTAACCAATTCATTCGCGATGAGCGCACAAGCTGGACTGAGATGGACACTTCTCTCTTCCAGAGGAGAGCGCTGGGCAAAGGCGTTGACGAATCTGAGATTGTCGTGAGACATAAGCGCATCTCCCAGGAATTTGATGCGAGAAGCAGAAGAATGCTAAAAGATTTACTGTCATCAGACTCTCTTTATGACTATAACGACTATGAAAACATACAAGATCCTGCTAAGGATCCCCTCGCCAGAGAATTTCAGGAAGCAGGATACGATTACCGTTTCCGCCCCACCGAGCTTACGAAGCGTTTGAAGGAAGCAGACCTGGTCATCGCCCATCCTTCCGTTGCTGAAAAGATCAGGCGGGAAGTCCCGCAAGCTAAGGTAGCACTGCTGTACACGGGACAAGGCATAGAGGGCAACCTCAAACATGTGCCGCAAGTATGCATTGATAAACCCGATAGGGGTTTTTTCTCCCGACAAGGCTTTGGCGCTGACACGGAGACTGTGCGCCTCCTTTTCAAGGGGGAGGAAGACAGGCGATATGAGTTTAGCTGGTTTGGCGGGGAAAGGGATTCCATTAACTGGGACCCGCGCATCCTGCACAATTCTTTCTACGCTCCTTTGGAGCACAGCAGGGATGATCGTCACAATCCGCAAAAAAGGACATCTAGGACACTCAATCTTTATGAAAAAAGGCAGAGACGGATGCGAGCGCAAGGCACAGGGGAAAACCTGATGCATGCGTTAAGGCACTTTAGGGGCGAGCCGGATGAGACGACATTCGTCCCTAATTTCTACAACCTAGGAAACCCGTTCAGAATCGGAAGTGGGACAGACATCATCCTCCTGCAACGCGAAGCTAAAGAGTATGAGGTTAGGAAATTCTACGAGCAGCTCTGGCTCAAGCCTCTTTCCGAAGCCGAGGCAGAGGACAGGAGGATGACGCACAAAGCACTCGTTGAAGACAAGCAGTATTTGAGCACTGTAAGGTCGTTGGAAACTGCCGTCAACAAACTCATAGAGCCTTATATGCATCTTTCCAGCATGGCCAAACTGATCAGTGCCAACCTTCTGGGCTCAAGGTGGGGAGCGACGCTTGAGAGGCAGCCTTTCTATGATGATTTCATGGGGACTGCGGGAGAATTTGTCACGAAGTACGAGGAAATTGTAAAAATTGTGAATTATTTGCTGAAGAAAGACTCTCCTTCCAGGGAAATGCGTGCTCTGCTTATTCCCCTAAGGGAAACTGTTTTAGGGATAAGTGAATTTCACTGGGCATGCCGTTATATCAAGGACGTGGTAAACGAAAAACCTGCAGATTTTAGTGGGCTTGAACGGATGTTCATGAAAACACTCTATGTGAGTGGAGCTTCGTTGATAAAGAAACTAGAAAAATATGATCCAACAAAGGACTCTGGAGCAAGGCCGCTCTACTTCGGCAAAAGGAGGGGATTTGAGGACGATGAAGCGGAAGAAGGCCAAGGAAAGGAAGGGGAAAAGCAGAAGAGACAAGGCAGCATGCGTGGCCAGAAATCCCCTGTATTGCAGAAATTGCTCGACAAGTTTCATGCACAGAATCCCATTTCAGCCGCAGACGGCTATCTCCCGTTCCTCGACAGTGTTGGCACGCGGTTGGCTGCCTTCACCGCCTATGCGGAATTCATCCGCTCCCAACCAAGGCCATGGTGCCTACCGGAATCCGCACCTAAGGATGAGGGCGTCTTGGAAATCGTCGGGGGTTGGTACCCCATGACGCGGCTCCAAAGAGAATCCGGGAATGTTCCCAATGACATTTCCTTCAACCTGGAAAATAGAGTAATGGTAATCGATGGGTCAAATGCCTGCGGCAAGACGAATTACCTATTTGAAACGGCATTCATCGCCAACCAGGTGCGGACAGGCGGCTATGTGCCGGCGCAGAAGGCGCGCGCCTCACATTTTGATGATGTCATCTGCCGCCTGAAGCCAACGGGCATGGGAAGGTCGGGAGCCCTCAAGGAAGAACTGCACTCCATCCAAACACTGGTTGATCAACTAGGAGGAAATGTGTTCTTGGGCATTGATGAGACTTACCTTTCCACCAACCACGATGAAGGGGAAGCGTTGACCTATGGCACGCTCCGCAGATTCGCTGAAGCCAAACCTACAAGGGCAATCATCACCAGCCATTATCCTTCCCTCCACGACATCATCAACGATCCAAGGATGGAAGGAGTCTTTTTCAGGCATGTTGAGTTTGAGGACACCCCGCAGGGCATACGATTCACCTACAAAGTCAAGGATGGGCCGAATAGGCGGCTTGACTACGCTCCCGTCATCGCGGTTGAAGAAAAGATTCATCCAGCTATAATCGGTCACGCCTTCAGATTCTTAGAGAAGAATGGTGGCATTGAAGGCGTCAATGTCGACAGAATAAACCAACACATTGCGGAAGGGGAGGTGCCTCAAGCGGCAGGCATTGAAGGAGTCGTCGATGGGCATACAAAGTCATTGCTGGTAAAAAGCATGTGGAGAGAAGATGGCCTGGGAAGTTTAAGGAGATGGTTCTCGACAGAGGCCAATTTTAACTTCAGTTATTCCAAGGAACTGGACACAAAGATTGAGGAAATGATGCAAACCCCCTTGTTAGACTATCATAAGGTCCGCGATCGGCTCGGCACCATAGAAGTGTTCATCAAAGAAAAGAACGTGCGCAAGCGTGCGGACAGGATTTCCGCGGCCTTCAGCCCTGATTACGAGACACGCCTCATCCACAATTTGGGTGCGATTGCGGGCTCCTTTTCCATGGAAGAAAAGCACAAGAACATCGATGGCTATCGAAAGATGATTGGAGAGATGATGAAGAACTACCGGGCATTGCCTCTCTACCTGAAAAAAAGGCATTTCGCGACGGAAACATTCAGCGGCATAACCCAGCAATACGAGGCCCTGGTGGCTGAAGGCGGCCCAGTAAGGGTATTTTTTGAGTATCTCGCCGGAATCGAGAACCAGTTTAGGGCAATAGAGGGAAGGCTGCATGTCAGAAGAGGGGAGTCATCAAAAATGAGTCCTCACGATAGGAAGGAATTGGAGGGGAATCCTAAGCATAGGGAAGATGTCGGCGCCAGAATCGGCATCACCCAGGCGGATTTGGAAGGCATCATCAGCGTGGAAAAAATCAAGGGCTTCGGAGAGGCATTCTCGATGATGAAATCGTTCTTTTCGGAACTCTACACCTACAAGAGCCTCGCGGACCAAGCCGTCGAGAATGGGTGGGTGAAACCCACTATTTTGCCAAGGGAGGGCAATACGTTTGTTATCATAGAAGGCAAATATGAACTGTATCATAATGACTCAATCGTTCCAAACAACACCAGGTTGTACCCTCGCAAGAGAGTCGAGGTCCTTGAGGGCAGCAATGATGGCGGCAAGACATGCGACCTGAAGAAGATAGGGAGGATAGCCGTGAGAGCGCAATCAGGAGGGTACGTCCCCGCAAAAAAAATCATCTACTCGATGCGCGACCGCATCATCATGCGGGAAAAGGGTGAGGGGAATGTCCTCTCCGCCTTCCAAACAGACTGCAGATATGCCAACGAAGTGGTTCCGCCTGCCGGTGAGTATTGGCTCGTGCTGATGGACGAAACCTTCACCTCCACAGAATGGAAGGGAGGGAGAGCATTGACATACGGCATCATGAAGTCAGTGCAGGATCAAGGCAGCTCGCTCATGGTCATCTCCAGCCACTACCGCGGCCTGCGGGAAGCGACCTATGGCCGGCCAATTGTCCAGTTCTCACATTTCCCGATTGATGCAATGTTCAAGGATGACGAATGGAAGATAGAGTTTCCCCACCGCAAAAGGCCAGGGCCGCTGCGGGACCCGCGATATGCGCTGAAAGTGGCCCGGGAAAATGCGCCTGGGGGATATGAGAAGCGGTTCTTTGACCAGACGATTCTGGATTATGCCGAGCAACGACTGCAGCAAAGGAAACTGCAATCTTGAGTGTTGTTCTATCAACCAACGCGCCCACTGGGAGGGCGCCAAGAGTTCGCGAGCCGAAGGCGAGCATGGCTTTCTTTGCTTCATTCCGCATACAAGGTAGTGGTGCGTTGTCGGGAGGTGATACATTTATCCGTGAATAACTGACTTATAAACCACCCTTTAGCGCAACAGAACCCCAAACAACAACCTTTATAAACATCCCCGGGCCCCTCAGGGGAATGGCCAATGCAGCGGAAGGCATAACAAAATTCTCGCTTGTCATTTCCATGCTTATCTCCATCATCATCGTGATTATTATCTAGCCAGGGCTTTCCGCCATCTTCTCGGGAGGCCTCAGAAAAACAGCTTGAGGGAACACTATGGAACGCATCGAAACGAATGAGGCGCCGAAGGCGATAGGGCCGTACAGCCAGGCAATCAAGGATGACAACCTCGTCTTCGTCTCCGGCCAGATCGCATTGGACCCGGGCACGGGAGAGATGAAAGGAACGGGCATAGAGGCCCAGACAACCCAGGTCCTGGAAAATCTGAAGGCCGTTCTGGAAGCGGCAGGCTCCTCAATGGAAAAAGCGCTCAAGGTAACGGTCTATCTCAAAGACATGGGGGATTTCCAGAGGATGAACGCCGTCTACGCAGGGTACTTCACCGGCAAGCCGGCAAGGGCCACGGTGGAGGTATCGAAACTGCCAAAGAATGCCTTGGTGGAGATGGATGTCATCGCGGCAGTAAAGTGAGACCATGAAAGAGCTCTACACGCTGAAGTGCATCGGATGCAAGAGGGAAGTCGACGAGGCGGAGGAATACACCAACTGCCCGCACGATGGTCTCCCATTGGAAGTGGTGATGAACTACGAGGTCATCGGGCAGCGCATCAACCAGCACGCGCTGAGGCAGATGCCCCCCACGGCGACGAAATACCTTGACTTCTATCCCATACGCAACAAGAGCCGCGTCATCACCCTCAACGAGGGCGGCACCCCGCTCTACCACGCGAAGAACCTGGGAAAGGAGCTGGGATTGAAGGGCCTCTACATCAAGGTCGAGGGCGCCAACCCCACCGGAGCGTTCAAGGACCGGGGCACCATGGTGGAGATTACCAAGGCCATCGAGCTGGGCAAGAAAGCGGTGGTGTGCGCCTCCTCGGGCAACATGGCCGCGTCCGTCTCGGCCTACTGCGCCAAGGCCAACATGCCCGCATACGTGCTCGTTCCCCAGGGCACGCCCATCGGCAAGCTCGCGCAAACATTGGCATACGGCGCCAGGATCATCCAGATCAGGGGCAGCTACGACGCGGCCGCGAAGCTCACCAGGGCCATAGCCATGAAGAACGGCCACTACCTTGCCGGGGACTACGCGTACCGCCTAGAAGGGCAGAAATCCCAGGCGTTCGAGATCGCGGAGCAGCTCGGCTGGAGAGCGCCGGACAGGCTGTTCATCCCCATCGGCTGCGGCACGAACGGCTCGGCCATCTGGAAGGGCTTCAGGGAATACCGGATGCTCGGCTTCACGGACAATCTTCCCAAGATGGTCGGCGTGCAGGCAAGGGGTGCCGACCCGGTCATCACGGCATTCAACGGCAAAAGAAGCATAGAGCCCATCGCCATCCCCAAGACCGTCGCCTCCGCCATCTGCGTCGGCGACCCATTGGACGGGAGGAAGATCATCAATGCATTGAATGAGTCGAATGGCGCGGCGGTGAGTGTGGAGGATGAGAATATCCTGGAGGCGGAGAAGCTCCTCGCGAGGATGGAGAGCATCTTCGTCGAGCCGTCCGCGGCCACGAGCCTCGCCGCGCTGCAGCAGATGGCGGCGGCAGGAGCGGTGGACAAAGACGAGACCATCGTCTTGGTGATGACTGGGGTGGGGCTGAAGGACCCGGTCACCGCGCTGAAAGTGCTCTACTCGCCTCCGGTCGTCGACCCGCAGCTGGACGAGGTGCAGAGATACCTCAACTACGGCTTCTACGAGGTCATGGCCAAGAACGTCGAGGGAAGCACCGTGCTCATACGGGAGATGCCGGAGAGGAAGGAGCTTTCGGCCATCATCAGGAAGAATTTCCACACCGAGCTGAGCGAGGAGGACCTCGACGAGTGCATGAAGCTCGTGGAGTCCTTCATCGAGAAGGGCAAGAGCCTCCAGCAGGGCGACCTGCAGCACATCATCGAGAAGTCATTCCGCAAGTCCGCCGTCAAGGAGCGCCCGCTGAAGATAAACGACTTCAGCGTAAAGGCAGGCCTCCACCAGAAATCTGTGGCCACGGTCAGGGTGAGTTACCGCGGAAAGGAGCAGGACTTCTCCGCGGAGGGCGTGGGCCCGGTGGACGGCATCATCAACGCGGTCAAGAAGTCCGTGGAGAACAACGGCTTCCGGTTCGCGCTGACCGACTACGAGGTCGCGGTCTCGGAAGGCGGCACGGACGCCTCGGTCAACGTCAAGATGACGATGGAGGACGAGCGCAAGAACAAGGTCATCTCCATGGGCACGAGCCCGGACATCATCGTGGCGAGCGTCAAGGCATTCGAGGAAGGCTACAACCTGCTCTGGGCGAAGAACAGGAAATGATTGAAGATCGTGATTATCATGATATGGTGCCGTCTCAGGCGCCACAAAACGCTTCACGGGTCCTGATTAGACAAATGATTTAAAAATAACCTGCACAACCGAAAACGCCATGGTGGAGAAATCAGACAAGATCTGGATGGATGGGAGATTCGTGGACTGGGACAGCGCGAAGGTCCACGTCCTGAGCCATGCCCTGCACTACGGCTCCGCGGTCTTTGAGGGCATCAAGTGCTACGAGACAGAAAAAGGCCCGGCCATCTTCCGCCTGAAGGAGCACAACGAGAGGCTGTTCCACAGCGCGGACGTCTTCCACATGAGGATTCCCTTCTCCAAAGAGCAGGTATTCGACGCCATAAAGGAGACGGTGAGGATAAACAGGCTCAGGAGCTGCTACATACGGCCGATTGCGTTCCTCGGCTATGGCCCCATGGGCCTCAATCCCATCAAGAGCCCGGTCAGCGTCAGCATCGCCGCATGGCCGTGGGGAGCGTACCTCGGCGAGGAGGGGATGAGGAACGGCATCTCCATAAGGACGAGCTCCTATCCCAGGAACCACGCGAACGCGGCCCTCGCGAGCGCGAAGATCTCCGGGCAGTACGTGAACTCCATCCTCGCCAAGAGGGAGGCCGTCACCGAGGGGTATGACGAGGCCGTCATGCTGGACGTGAAGGGCAACATCTCCGAGTGCTCGGGAGAGAACATCTTCATCGTCAAAAACAATGAGCTGAGGACAACCCCCCTAGGCACCATCCTGCCGGGCATAACGAGGGCGTCGATCATCCGGCTTGCGAATGATTTGGGATACCATGTCATGGAGGAATATTTCAGGCCGGAGGACATCCTCGAAGCGGACGAATGCTTCCTGACGGGGACTGCCGCCGAGCTGACTCCTGTCCGCGCCCTGGACAAGAAGGGCATAGGCCCGGGAAAACCCGGCCCCGTCACCCTCAAGCTCCAGCAGGCGTTCATGGACATCCTGCACGGGAAGAATTCAAAGTACGGCTCATGGCTTGAGTATATGGAGTAGGCGAATTTCTTCACCAGTACGTTTATAAACAGCCATAAAATCTCATTGCTAATATAGCGGGGTAGGGCAGTGTTTCGCAAGAAACGCCCAATCAGGAGTGCCCGATGGGCTCATAACCCATAGGTCGGAAGTTCAAATCTTCCCCCCGCTATTTTTCTTGTCTTGCTTTTGGCGCGAATTGCCACCGGATATTAAGAATGTCCGATGGCATGCAAGCGATAATGTTTGAAAAGAAGTTTTGTCCTGGCGTTCTTCTCAGCAAAAATAACGGCAATCCCAACGATGTTTCCCCCTTGCCTTTCGATGAGGTGTATTGCCGCCTTCATCTGGGCCCCTGTCTCGATTCAGTCATCGACGATCAGGACGTTGTCTCCCTTGGAAACCGCATTTTTTCTTATCTGGTGGGTTTTGCGTTTGGAGGAATAATCGACAAAAGAAACAGAAAAGAGTGTCTTCCGTGCTCCGGGAAGCTTCCCTCCTTTGCGGAGAGGGGCAAATCCTATCCTGTATTTTGCCGGAAGGGCTGCGCCCAGGACGAAGCCAAGGGCGTCGAGGCTGACTATTTTGTCGATTTTCTTGCCCTTAAAGGGGTAAAGAGGTCTGTAATAAGTTGATGGGAGACTTTTGGCTTGATGAACGGGGGAGTGACGCCGGTTCTTCCTTTTGTCCGCGTATTGATGAATTTTTTGTAATAGGCATAATCCATTGAGAGCTCTCTATCCCTGAAGTTTAAACGCGTTACTCATGCGGGTGGTGCTTTCCCGTCGGCCGCTCGTAGAAGGTGAATGCCTTCACGAACCGGGGCAGCCGCGCCAGCGGCCGGATGAAGCGCTGCAGCATCGCTACTCGCGACACCTGTCCCGTCCTCTCGGCCTCCTGCACGAGGAGCCCCCACTTGGCCTCGGTCTCCAGGATGCTGTGCGCGGCATCGGAGACGACATCGAGGCGCGCCAGCGGCGCGAAGAACTCGAACACCCTCACCACGATGAAGACGGGCAGCAGCGCGATGATCTCGAGCCAGCATTCCCTGAAGAATCGCGGGATGCTGTGGATTCTGGCATATTTGAAGGCAAGGTCAATGATGAAGAGAATGATGATGGCATAGTCAACTATGTCGGTGATAAGATAGTACGGCTGCAGCGCATCATAATAGAATATCTCTCCCACGACGAGCAAAAAGAGCAGGATGAGCGAGAACGGGATGAGCCTGTCAACGATGTGCTCGACCTTGTGCAGCCAGAGTTTCATCTGCCTTCTCTCCTTGTCCCTGTTTTTAATCTTTTTTGCTGGGTGGGGGGCACAGCGAGAGAATCTCCTCCTTCGTGGCCTGCCGCAGCTCTCCCGGCTTCAGGCTCCCGAGCCCAAGGCTGCCGATGGAGAGCCTCTTGAGGTGCGCGACCTCGTTCCCGACGGCATCGAGCATGAGCTTGATCTGGTTCTTCCTGCCTTCGGTAAGGGTGATGAGGAAGGTGGTGTTGCCGGTTGCCTTGATGGTGCAGGGCCTGGTCGTGTACGGCTCGCCTTCAGAGATGATGGAGACGCCCTGCTCCAGCATCCTCGCGTCGGCTGGCCGGAGAGGCCGCTGCGACACCACGCGGTAGGTCTTCCGGGCACCGGCGTCCGGCTGCATGAGGGCGCGGGACAGCTCGCCGTCGTTGGTGATGATCAGCAGCCCCTCGGTGTCCCTGTCCAGCCGTCCGACGGCGAACAGCGAGGACTTCTCCTCTTTTGAGAGGGGCAGGCCGGCAAGAAGCCCGTAGATGGTCTCCCCTTCCTTGGATTTCTGGCAGATGGCCCCGACGGGCTTGTTGAGGATGAGATAGAGCTTCCGCACCGCCTTGGCGGGCCTGCCATCAACAAAGACAAAGTCCGTCTTTGGGTTGAAGAAATGGCGCGGGTTGGTGACGGTCTGCTGCCGGACATTCACCTTCCCGGAGCGGACGGCCTGCTCCGCGTCATGGGCCGTCCTGAACAGGCCGGTGCGCATCAGGTATTGGAGAAGCGATGTTTTCTTTGGCATGGAAAAAGCGCCGCGGGGGAGATTTGAACTCCCACGCCCTTTCGGACACGGAATGTTTGTGCAGCATAGCAGGTTTCTGAAGAACCGTTGTTCTTAGCAATCCCGCGCTATACCAGGTTAAGCGACCGCGGCAATACGGCACAGGTTGGGACGGCGTGTTTTAAAGGTTTTGTTCATCATCAAGCCGGCTCTGTCCCGAATGTGGTTACTGGCATGAGGTCGAGCCTTAGCGATGCAACAGCAAGGGGCGTCGTTGGGGGAAGTCCCTGCTCGGAAGCGAGCTTCCGGCATCCACTGCGTGGACTACGGGGAAACAGCCCCATCCATGACAGGAGCAAAAGGCGAGAAGCCAGTAACCCGTAGCGAAGCGGAGATTCGGGACAGAGCCCATCAAGCCAAAAGCCATATAAACAAACCAAGAATAAAAACTCCATGAAAAAAGCCGGCGCGCTCCTCGTCCTCCTCCTCGCGCTCCTTCCGGCGGCATATGCCGAGCAGGACTACGGGAATGCGGCGTCGATGACCGCGGACATCGAGATCAGCGGCCACGCGGACATCATCACCCAAAATGCGAAGTCGCGCATCGACAAGGCCATCGTCAACCTCTCCCTCTTCCCGAAAGACAGCCCGAGCCAGGAAGTCGTGGACATCGCCTGGGCGCCGACGCCGGTCATCGGGGACGGCGTCGCGACGTTCACCTTCACCAGCCCCAAGGAGAGCATCGACTATATCGCCAAGGCGAAGGTCAGGGTGGGGGACTCGTTCGTCCCGGTGAAGGAGAAGATTCCCTTCCCGTTGGAGAACCTTCCCGAAGACGTGAAGATATACACCCAGCCCACGGGCGTGATCGACTCCGACGATGACGCCATCAACCGGGTGACCTCGGTGCTTGTCTCGGGAGAGGACGACCTGTACGGCGTCGTCTACACACTCGCGAGATGGACGAGGGAGAACGTCGAGTACAACCTGAGCTCGCTCACCCAGGACGTCTCCCAGAAGGCCAGCTGGGTCCTGCTCGAGCGCCAGGGCGTGTGCGACGAGATCGCCTCGCTGTTCATCGCCATGCTCCGCTCTGTGGGCGTTCCCGCGAGGTTCGTCACCGGGTATGCGTACACCAACTCCCCGCTCTTCCCCGAGAACTGGGGGGCGCACGGCTGGGCGGAAGTCTATTTCCCGGGCCACGGATGGGTGCCTTTTGACATCACGTACGGCCAGTTCGGGTGGGTTGACCCGTCCCACATCGCGCTCAAGGAGTCCCGCGACCCCAATGACGCGTCCACCAAGTATGAATGGATCGGCCGCGACGCCGAGCTCGGGATCGGGGGCCTGAAGACCACGGTGGACGTGCTTTCTACGGGGGGAGAGGCTGCTCCGCTGGTGCAACTCATGGCGAGGCCCATGAAGGACGAGATCGGCTTCGGCTCGTACAATGCCATCGAGGCGACGGTGAAGAACCGGAAGGACGCGTACGTCATGACCGAGCTCCTCCTCACCGTTCCAGCGGAAGTGAAGCTCATCAGCAAGAAGGCGAAGGACGTCTTCCTCAAGCCGGGAGAGGAGAGGCGGGTGTTCTGGATTGTGCGCCTTGGCGGCGATTTGGAGGGCAATTACATCTATACGTTTCCCTTCACCGTGAGCAGCGGCCGCGGCGCGGAAGGCGCCGGCTCCTTCTCCTCGACGGCGCAGTCCCCCGAGTACACGCTGCAGGACATCGGCGCCATCATCGACCAGCGCGCGGAGGAAGGGGAAAAGACGTATTCCTCCAACGTGGCGCTGAACTGCACCGCCTCCCCGAATGTCCTCTATGAGTATGAGCGCGGGACTATAGCGTGCAGGGTAAGGAACACCGGCAATGTCCCGCTGGACAACCTTGATGTCTGCCTGCGCAAGGACTGCGCGGATGTCAGCCTCGGCATCACCAAGTCGTACGAGGTGGAATTCGACATCGACACGGATGTCATCGGCAGGCGGGACGAGACCGTCGTGGCGAAGAACAGCAAGGTGTCCAAGGCGCAGGATGTCCCCATAGAGGTGCGCGACATTCCCATGGTCAATATCAGCGGCGTGGAAGCGCCGTCCTCGCTGAGATTCGATGACGAAGCGTCGCTCTCGTTCACCGTCGGCAAGGCCTCCTTCTCCATCCCGGAGAACCTCACCATACTCGTCAAACTCCCCTCCGGAGACAGGGGCTGGACCATGGACAGGCTGCCGAAGAGCCAGATCTTCTCCATGGCCTTCAAAGGCAGGGACCTTGGAAAAGGGGAGAACGCCATCCCGATAGAGGTCTCCTACAGGGATGGCAACGGCAGGGAGTATTCCTCCAAGGAGGAGGTTTCCATAACCCTCAAGGATGTTTCCTTTGCGCAGGGCGTGCAGCTCTTCTTCAGGAACGTGGGCGTGTGGCTGGCTTCGCTGTTGGGGTAGTTGAAAAGAATGGGATGGGCATTGGGATGGTCGGCATCGATTACATGGGCGGCAACAGGAGCATGAAGCCCATGCGCCTGTACATCCTTAAAAAATGAGAATGTTATCAGGGTAACATCAAGTTTTTAAATCATTCTTCCTTTCGCTTCCCGTATGCTCGTCATGAAGTTCGGCGGAACATCGGTAGGCAATGCACAAAGAATTGAAGAAGTCTGCTCGCTGGTCCGGTCTTCCCTGAGGCGGAAGCCGGTCGTGGTCGTGTCGGCGGTGGCGACAGTCACCGACGCCCTCACGGCGTTGGCGAAGGAATGCGCGCAGGGCAGGGGGGCAAGATCGGTGCAGCCCATTATCGACAGGCACGGTGAGGTCATCGCCGCGCTGGGTCTTGACCGGTCGTTGCTGGAAAAGGAGTATGATGAGCTGCGATCGCTGGCCGCCAAGACGAGGAAAAGGAAAAAGCTGGACAAGAAGGCGATGGACCATTTCCAGTCCTTCGGCGAGCGGATGTCATCGAGGATCGTCGCAGCCCAGCTCAGGAAGATGGGCGTCCGGGCAGGGGCATTTCCCGCCTGGGAGCTTGGCATGGTCACCAACAGGGAGTTCGGGAGTGCGGAACCGTTGGAAGGGTCGTATGCGACAATGAAGGAAAAAATCGGCGCATTAAAATTGGTTCCGGTCATCACCGGCTTCATCGGCAAGACGAAGAAAGGAGAGATAACGACTTTGGGAAGGGGCGGCTCTGATTACACTGCGGCCATCATCGGCGCGGCCATCGGTGCCGAGACCATCCAGATCTGGAAGGAGGTGGACGGTATCATGACGACGGATCCGCGCATTGTCCCGGAAGCGAGGGTCGTCCCTGAGCTCGCGTTCGAGGAGGCGTCAGAACTGGCATACTTCGGCGCAAAAGTGCTTCATCCCAAGGCCATCCTGCCGGCCATGAAGAAGAGGATTCCCGTCCAGGTGCTCAACACATTCAAGCCGAAGGGAAAAGGCACCACCATCGTGAGCGGCTTCGCGGAGCGGGCGAAGGGAAGCGACACCGTCGAGGCCTTCACCTTCAAGAAGAACACCACCATCGTCCACGTTTATTCCCCGGAGTTCTTCGAGGGCAGCGGGCTGCTGGCGCACGTCTTTGGCCTGTTTGAGAAGTACGATACTGGCATCGACATCGTGTCCACTTCAGTGGCAAGCGTCTCCCTCACCATAGACACGGACGAGCGTTTGGAGAAGATCCTCCCGGGGCTGAGGAAGCTCGGCCAGGTCGAGGTCGTCAGGGGAAAAGCCATCGTGTGCGCCGTCGGCGGCAAGGTGAACGCCGCGGGAGTCGCGGGCAGGATGTTCACCGCGCTGGGAAGGGACAGCATCCCGGTGGAGATGATCTCGCAGGCGGCGTCCGGCATCAGCATGACGTTCGTGGTGAACAACGAGGACGCGGAGGAGGCGATCAAGGTGCTGCACAAGGAGTATATTGGATAAGATTTATTAGCTCATCGCATTACCCTAGGGAATTATGGCAAAGAAGCTTCGCGTCGGGATTTTGGGGGCAACGGGCATGGTCGGGCAGCAGTACATCTCTCTCTTAGAGGGCCATCCGTGGTTCGAGGTCACGTATGTGGCCGCCAGCCCCCAGTCAGCGGGAAAAACATACATGGAGGCGGTCGCTGGCAGGTGGCACATGCAGAAGGATATTCCTCAGAACGTCATGTCATTGAAGGTATCCCCCATCGATGATATCGTGCAGGCGAAAAAGCAATGTGATTTTGTCTTTTCTGCGCTTGACACGCCTGTCGCCAAGGAATGGGAGGAGAAGTATGCGGCCGCAGGGCTTCCGGTTGTCTCTAACGCGTCCACCCACCGCCATACGCCGGATGTGCCCATGGTGATTCCGGAGGTCAATCCCCATCATCTCGAGATGGTCCCCGGGCAGCAGAAGGGCCGCGGCTGGAAGGAAGGATTCATCGTCGTGAAGCCGAACTGCTCCATCCAGAGCTATATGCTTCCCCTCGCGCTTCTTCATCGTAGATATGGGCTCCGAAGCGTGGTAGTGACGACGATGCAATCCATCTCGGGGGCAGGGCATCCTGGCGTTGCCTCATACGACATCATGGACAATGTCATCCCCTATATCAGAGGAGAGGAGCGCAAGTCCGAATACGAGCCCCAGAAGATTTTGGGGACCATTAAGGGGGACAAATTTGCATACGATGAATCCTTTGCCATATCAGCGCATTGCAACAGGGTGCCGACGATTGACGGCCATATGGCCTGCGTCTCCTTTTCCTGCGCGAAGAAGCCGAGCAGGGAGGAAATCATTTCCCTGTGGAAAAGCTTCAGGGGAGTGCCTCAGGACCTGAAGCTGCCCTATGCCCCGGAGAAGCCCATCATCTACCGCGAGGAGGAGAACAGGCCCCAGACCAGGCTGGACAGGGACACCGACAAGGGCATGGCCGTGACTCTCGGCAGATTGAGGGAGGACCCGGTGCTGCAGTGGAAGTTCGTGGGCTTGTCGCACAACACGATACGCGGGGCTGCTGGCGGCGGGATTTTGATCGCGGAATTATTGAAGGCGAAGAAGTATCTGTGAATTCTAAAATCAAAACCCTTAAAAATAGCTTCCCACAAACCGGGAGAATAAATCCATCGGGGTGGTGAAATGCCGACAGGAACAATCCTCATCATAGGCGCGGGAGGCGTGGGCAGCGTCGTGGCGCACAAATGCGCTCAGAATTCCGACGTGTTCGGGAAAATACACCTGGCAAGCAGGACGCTGGCCAAGCCAGACGCCATAAAGAAGGACATCAGGAGGCGCTGGAAGGTGGACATCGAGACCCATGCGGTCAACGCGGACAACGTGCCGGAGACCGTCGCCCTGATACGGAAAGTCAGGCCAGACCTCGTCCTCAATGTCGCCCTGCCGTACCAGGACCTGACTATCATGGATGCCTGCCTCGAAGCGGGGGTGCATTACATCGACACGGCCAACTACGAGCCGCTGGACGAGGCGAAGTTCGAGTACAAGTGGCAGTGGGCCTATCAGGACAGGTTCAGGCAGAAAGGCTTGATGGCCGTGCTCGGCGCGGGATTCGACCCGGGCGTCACGAACATGTACTGCGCCTACATACTCAAGCACCATTACGACACCATACGCTTCATCGACATCCTCGATTGCAACGCCGGCTCCCATGGCCATGCCTTCGCCACGAACTTCAACCCGGAGATCAACATCCGCGAAGTCACCCAGGTCGTGAGGCATTGGGAAAATGGAAGATGGATAGAGACTCCCGCCATCCTTGACGACAAGAGCATCCATTTCCTGTTCGATTATCCCGTTGTCGGCAAGAAAGACAGCTATCTCCTCTACCACGAGGAGGAGGAATCCCTCGTGAAGCACATGCCGGGCCTGGAGAGGATACGGTTCTGGATGACGTTCTCGCAGAATTACATCACCCACCTGAAAGTGCTGCAGAACGTCGGCATGACGAGGATAGATGAGGTCGAGTACGAGGGCAGGAAGATCGTGCCCATCAAGTTCCTCAAGGAGGTACTGCCCAACCCCGCATCTCTCGCCACGAATTACACCGGCAAGACCGTCATCGGCTGCATCATCACCGGCGTGAAAAATGGGAACGAAAGCACCAAGTACATCTACAACGTCTGCGACCACGCGGAATGCTACAGGGAAGTCGGCTCGCAGGCCATCTCCTATACGACAGGGGTGCCGGCCATGTCCGCGGCCATGATGGTGGTGAAGGGCGTCTGGAAAGGCGCGGGCGTGTGGAACATCGAGCAGCTCGACCCCGACCCGTTCCTTGAGGCCGTGTCGAAGAACGGCCTGCCGTTCACGGTGGTGGACTACAAGCCGCTGCCGGCTTCGCGGGCCTCCTTTTAGCAAGTTTTTGGGGCGAAGCGAGTCTTCTCCCGGGAAAAACCATGAAAAAAATCTTTGAGCCGCATTGGGAGCGGGACAGGGAAGCGTTCTTTTCAAAGGTGGATTTCTCGAAGATAAAGACGCCGTCCTATGTCATCCACGAGGGGGTTCTGGAGGACAACCTGAAGATCCTCAAGAAGGTCAAGGACAGGACGGGGTGCACTATCCTGTTGGCATTGAAGGGCTATGCCGCGTGGAAGACCTTCCCGCTCATCGGGAGATACCTGGACGGCGTGTGCGCCAGCTCGGTCAACGAGGCACGGTTGGGAAGGGAGGAATTTGGCAAGGAGGTGCATTCGTTCGCGCCCGCCTACACGGAGCAGGACATCAGGGAGCATCTGCAATGCTCCGACCATCTCATTTTCAATTCCTTCAGCCAATGGGACCAGTATAAAAAGACAATAATGGGCTGCAATAAAAAAACAATGAAGGGCAATAATAAAAATAACAATGAAAAAAATAAAGATAGGACAATAGAATGCGGCATCCGCATCAACCCCGAATCAGCAGGGGCGGAGAACGACCTCTACAATCCCTGCGCGAAAGGCTCGCGGATGGGCGTCACCATCGCGGAATTCCGGAAGCACGGGGACGGGCTGGACGGCATCTCCGGGCTGCACTTCCATGCGCTCTGCGAGCAGAATGTGGATGCCTTGGAGGATGCGCTTTTCCGGGTGGAGAACAGTTTCGGAAAATATTTGAAACGGATGAAGTGGGTCAATTTCGGCGGTGGCCATCACATCACGAGAAAGGATTATGATGTGGACAGATTGTGCAGGCTAATCAGCACGTTCAGGAAAAAATATGGGGTCCAGGTCATTGTGGAGCCGGGGGAGGCCGTTGCCCTGAACGCCGGTGTTTTAGTGTCGTCGGTGCTGGACATCATCGAGAACGACGGGAAGATCGCCATCCTGGACACCACGGCGGAAGACCACATGCCGGATGTCCTTGCCATGCCCTACCGCCCGTCCATCATCGGCGCGGGAAAGCCGGGGGAGAAGAAGCACACCTACCGATTGGGAGGGCTGACGTGCCTGTCGGGGGATTTCATCGGCAGCTATTCATTTGACAGGGAGCTGAAGCCCGGCGACAGGCTGGTGTTCCAGAACATGGCCATCTACACCATGGTGAAGAACACGCTGTTCAATGGGGTAAGGCTGCCGGACATCGTAATCATGGACAAAACGAATAAAGTTGTCCATGTGAAGAAGTTTGGGTATGGGGAGTATCGGGAGAGATTATCCTGATTGTAGTTCTCATTTCCCATAGCGGGACATCACCACCTCAACCAGCTTCCCCGCATCCCTGAAATCCGGCACAAGGATATGGGCGCCGGCGTTGATGAGGCGCTCCCGTTTCTTCTCGATGATGTCTAGCCAGCCGTCCCTTTCGAGGGAAATCGCCCCGTCAAAGTCAAAGAGGACGTCTGTCACGCGGCTTCCGTCGAAGGGCCGCACTATCTCGATGGAAGAATGGGGGATAGTGATGACGGAAGGCAGAAGTCCTGCTTTCCCGGGCAGAGTATACTTGAGCATGTCGTTTACCTGCATAACTGAAAGCCCCAGAAGGCGAGGCCGCTATTTGTCCCTCTTTTGCAAGGCAAGGGCAGCCCTTTTCTAAATTTACCCCCCGTTCCTCGCGCAAAACGGATATCAGAAACCTTTTTATATCGTCTTCCCTGGCTTCAAAGCATGTTAGACATCAAGTTCATCCGCGAGCACCCAGACGTCGTGCGCAAGGATCTCAGGAAGCGCAGCGACAAGGAAAAGCTCGCGTGGCTGGAAGATCTTCTCAAGAAGGATGAGGAATACCGAAAGTTATTGGGGGAAAATCAGAAACTGAGGGCGAGCAGGAATGTGATTGCCGAGGAGATAAACGCGCTGAAGAAGCAGGGCAAGGACATCTCCAAGAAGATAAAGGAAGTCAAGGAACTCCTTCAAAAAATCAAGGAGAGCGATGAAAAGCTCGCCCAGCTGAAGGAGAAGATCGATTTCTACCTCATGCGCATCCCGAACATCCTCCACGAGTCCGTGCCGCAGGGCAAGGATGCCACGGAGAACGAGGTGGTGCGGGAAGTCGGCAAAAAGCCGAAGTTCTCCTTTGAGCTGAAGCCGCACGGCGAAGTTCTCGCGGAAAAAGGGCTCGCGAATTTCGAGAAGGCCGGGGAGGTATCGGGCCACGGATTCTACTACCTCATGGGGGACGCCGCGCGGCTGGAGATGGCATTGTCCATGTTCGCCATCGAGAAGCTCGTGCAGAAAGGCTACACGCTCGTGCAGCCCCCGCTCATGCTCAGGAGAAAGCCCTACGAGGGAGTGACCGACCTCGCGGATTTCGAGACCATGATGTACAAGATACAGGACGAGGATCTATTCCTCATCGCCACGTCGGAGCATCCCATCGCCGCGCTGTTCATGGGCGAGACGCTCCAGGAGCAGCAGCTCCCGATAAAGCTGGCGGGGTTCAGCCCCTGCTTCAGGAAAGAGCTGGGCAGCCATTCCATCGACACCAAGGGGATCTTCAGGGTGCACCACTTCAACAAGGTGGAGCAGTTCGTGTTCTGCCGGCCGGAGGACTCATGGAAGTTCCACGAGGAGATGCTCGCCAACGCCGAGGAGATCTTCGGGGAACTGGGGCTGCCGTACCGGGTAGTCGCCATCTGCACCGGGGACATCGGCATCGTCGCGGCAAAGAAATATGACATCGAGGTCTGGATGCCGCGCGAGAACACCTACCGCGAGGTCGTGTCCTGCTCGAACTGCACCGCCTACCAGGCGACGAGGCTGGGCATCCGCTACCAGAAGGGCAGTGAGAAGGAGCATGTCCACACCCTGAACAGCACCGCCGTCGCCACATCGCGCGCGGTACGCGCCATCATCGAGAACTTCCAGCAGAAGGACGGCAGCGTCAAGGTGCCGAAGGCGCTGCAGAAGTATCTTGGAAAGGAAAGCATATGATGTTCCCGCTTCAACGCTCATCTCATCGCATGGGGTAAGGAAAGAGGGAGGAAAAGAGGCATGGCGCAGGTTCCCGGCATCGTCTACGTGCTCGTCGGCGCGCTGGTGACTGTCGTCTCCCTCCTCATCGGGAAGGAGCTGGTGGTCTTCTTCTACGTCGGCATCGGCTTCCTGGTGTTCGGGACCGTCGTGTCGTTCATCGGCGCCATCAATTACCACAACGCAAGGAACGTGCCCGAAAAGCACGCGAAGAATGCCCAAGCGGAGATCGCGCGGAGGTACCCGCAGTACGCGCAGCAGTACGCCAATCCCCGGCAGCAGCCGCGTCAGGCCCAGGCAGGCCACCCCCCGCAGATGCAGCGCCATCCGCAGCAGCAGGTGTACCGCATGTGCATGCGCTGCCGCACCCCGGCCTTCCCCCAGGACCGGTTCTGCAGGCGATGCGGAATGCAGCTTTCGTAGGCACTCCCCACTGGACATCCGCGGCCAATGCTTATAAGCCACGCACGCGACTCTTTCTTGATGAAAATCCATGAAATGCCCCCGGAAAGCCGGCCACGGGAACGGCTTTTGAGGCAAGGAACAACGGCATTGAGCGATGCTGAACTGCTCTCTATCATTCTGCAGAAAGGGACACAGCAGGAAAACGTCCTGGATATGTGCAACAGGCTTCTTTCTGCCCATGGCATCGGCCTCTCCCAGCGTTCGTTGAAGGAGCTCCAGACCATTAAGGGAATCGGACCGGCAAAGGCAATGCAGATCAAGGCGCTCTTCGAGTTCGCCAGGCGGCAAAAATCCGTCAGAAGACGAGGAAAGCCGCTGCGTTCCGCGAGGGATGTGTTTCTCTACATATCTTCGCGTTTGCCCTTTGCTGATCGGGAGATGTTCTTCGTGCTTCATCTGGACGCCAAGAACAAGGTGATTAAGGACGAGATGATCTCGGTGGGCATCCTTGATGCTTCCCTTATTCATCCGCGGGAAGTCTTTAAATCTGCCATAAAGGAAAGCTCACGTGCGGTCATCTTCGTCCACAACCATCCTTCAGGCGATCCAACACCCTCCACAGAGGACGTGGAAACGACCAGAACACTGCGGGAAGCAGGAGAACTCCTCAATATTCCCGTGCTTGACCACGTCATTGTCGGCCAGGACACGTATTACAGCTTTAAAGAAAGAAATGTATTAAGAGGATCCCTTCCAATGAAAAATCACAAGATAACCTCTTAGACATAAAAATAATCCATTTTGATTACTTTTTGTCATTACCTAACTCTGCAACCTTCTTGAAATTGTAAATGCGATGTTCGCCGAAGAATGTCATTGAAGAACCTAGAAACATCAATCCGTTTTCTTTCCCCCACTTCAGGACTTGTCTTTTAGAGTAAAATTTAGCGATAGGAGTAAAGAACTGGTCTGCAATAAGGTGAACGGCGTCCTTGTCCGTTCTCGGCTCTTTGTAATACCATTCTGTCAGTTTCCGTATTCCTTTGATGAATATTCTTGGGATATCCTCAGCCTTCCGGCCATTCTTCCTGAGAAACCACGTCAATTTATAGAGAAAATGGTAATGATGGTACTTGGTGTAAAGCATCGGGAGGAAAATGCCTCCAGTCTTTGTTACCCTCACACATTCCTGAAATCCCTTATAGGTGTCCGTTGTGTGATGCAAAACTCCGATGCTCACCACTCCATCAAAGAAATTGTCGGAAAACTTAAGATTTAGGGCGTCCCCCCACTGTGTCTTTATTTTTGGGTAGGTCTTTTTCACATGCTCTACAGAAACTTTGCTATAGTCGATGGCATAGACATCAGCTCCGGCATCTGAGAGGATTTTGCTGATTGTACCCTGACCGCACCCGACATCGAGGATTTTCTTTCCTTTGAGCTTTGAGAAATCCATATGCTTTCCGAGATGAAATCTCCAATAGTCTTTCCTCTTGTCGCTTCCGTCTGGGTAATTATAAACGTCGTAAAATGTTGTTTTCATCATTCGTCCTCCATTGCCTTGTTCATTCCAAATAATATCAGCCCAGAGAAACTCAATATCAGAAAGAACATCATGGTTGAATTGATTATTGTATGAAGAATTGTGTCAACATCCCAATTGATTTCATTATGCTGATTCGCCGATAAGTATTGGACATACGTCCAATAAAATACCTGAGAATGCAAATCTGAAAAAGGGGAATAGATAATCTGCGGCTCGAATCCGCCATGAGTGGTTTGCCACCAATAGCCGGTATGTTGTCCGGTGAAGATTATGCCAATAAAGACTAGCAAGAAGAGCGGGGCTTTTAGCTTCCACAGGACCTTTACGGTAGCAACCTTTCTTCTTTTAAAATAATAACACAGATGAATAGCATAAAAGATTGCAAGGATGAGGAATACAAGAATAAGCAAATCTCCTACGTTCAAAAATAAATTATTGAAGTCGGCCTTCAAGATCCCACTCTCTTAACCATACTGCAATATTATGAGTTAGCTATTTTTAAATCTTACTGCAATATTGCACTATGCCAAAGAGAAGCTCCTATGAGGTAGACAAGAAGATCCTCATGGTTCTGAAGGAAGGGCCAGTGACTTATGCCAAGCTTGAGCGCAAGGTCAATACCGGCTTCCGCACCATCAAATCGCGATGCGAGCACCTGGAGACTCTCGGCAGCGTGAAGGTAAAGAAAATAGACAGGCATCCTGCAACCGGCAGGCCGTCATTCGAAGTCAGCATCACCGGCGCGGGCATGGAAGCCCTAAAGCGGTTTAAGGAAAGGTCAGCGTAAAAAGGACGCGCCCGCTGCAGGGCGCCTAAATATCGCAAGCCCGCAGGGCGAGCATGATAAGGATTTTTTCTGTCTGCAAAGCAAGGCTACAAACGAATACCTTTAAAAAACGTCAAATATTAGCTTCCTCGGAGGACTATGCCGGGAGGTTAGCGCTCTTCTGTGACTGCACACGCGCTTCAGGCAGGGCGAATCCCGCGAGAGGTGCCTCCTTTGCGCAATGGTCTTGGCCAGGGTGTTGACACTCTGTCCCAATTGGCTCTTGCGGCGAGAAATCCCGTCAGGCCCGGAAGGGAGCAGCGGTAACTGGCTGCTGGGGCGCTTTTGGGGGCGCGGAGCCGAGCTCTTTCCAGGGTAGCCCTTGCCCAAAGGTTGTATCGATTGCGGGGAGTCCTCCGTTTTTTCTCTCTTCGGTCAGGCATGGAAAAGGAAGTGTCTTCTCAAA
>Ga0209518_1001079_pt1 | contig 31452 bp, 30 predicted proteins | sample RifGroB1_FD_183993 | JGI IMG/M metagenome (GOLD analysis project Ga0209518, IMG submission 183993) | Groundwater microbial communities from Rifle, Colorado, USA - Groundwater B1 (SPAdes) (version 2) | ecosystem: Environmental > Aquatic > Deep subsurface > Groundwater | place: Rifle, Colorado...
AGTTTGCCGAAAGATTTCACCTTCTCGGTAGATTCTCCCGAGGATCACTGGCAAATTCATCTGACGGGTCTGAACCCCAGAACTTTTGAGGTTGAAGATCTTAAGGTGATCCGCGATGATGCAAAGTTTTGGTACTACATCATGGCGGCAGAGAATCAAATGGCGGTGCAGGAATATGAGCTTGTTTTCGCGCGCGTGTGGGGCTATCTTGCTCCCATTTTGCGCATCCGCGAAGGCTCTGCACAGCCGATGACTGGTCGAAGGTTAATTACCGTTGAAACAGCAGGACCGGGTGGATACATTGGTGCTGTAGTGCCGAGCCTCCAACTGACTGATCAGTGGAGACTGCTGGTGCAAAAAGCAAACAATGTCTCTCCAGACCTGACAGCAATCCCAACGATGCGGTCAGTGCGCTTCTCCGTCCAAAATCCGGACAGACCTCAACCTAGGGAAAAAGCCATGGGCTTCTCCTTGTATGAGGTGGATTTGTTCCCCGAGCTAATCGCTTCGGGAGCAGCGGAGGAAAAAGGCAGAGTAAAGAATAACTTCTATTGGTGCTTGCCGGATTTTGAAGCACCGGAAGGACAGTCTTTCATGCCTCTGGGAGACTACCTTCGATACTCAGACGGCCCAGGAATGGCAGCGCTTTATCAGGCCATTGTTTTCCTGTTTCGTGCAATCGTGGGTGGTGAGCTCCCCGGCCAGCGTGATGAGGTAGCAAATTTCCCAGTTGACCCGAAAGAGTCATATGGGACGCCGATTCGCGTTGGTATTATTCGTCACAGAAAAGTGACCTTCGTGGTTTGCAAGACCAAAAACCAAGGTCGCTTCCGGCGGAGTGGCGAAACACTAGCAGCATCACAAGTTGCATGTGAGTTTGATCCGTCAACACTTCCTGTCCCACCCAGGAAGGTTCACAAGTTTTGGGCAATCAACCCAAATAACCAGCGTCACACTGGTACAAACACCGCCGCAGGTCTCTATCCTGTGGAGGTCTATGAGTACCATAGCTGGGAAGTGGACAAAGGGGAACTGGAAATGGTGAACTTGTGCGATTTCGCACGATCTGGCGATGCCAGAGCACAAGCAGCACTACTTCAGTGGATCTGGTGGGTGTATCCAGGATTTGCAACTTTGAATCCGGATACTGACAGTATTCCTTCGTCCGAGGAATAGAAAATACTGTCTAGTACTTCAGACTTAACACTTTGTTCTATACACCCCGAATTTGGGAAATATTATAAACCCTGTTCGGGGTGTATGAAGTGAAGGTAAGTGTTTGCCACAGTTTCCAATGCGGAAACTGATTGAGGCGAGCGCTAGCCTTTAAATTTGAATCGGGTGCTTATTGTATAGCATTCGAAAGGATAGATGGAATGCTTCCATCTGGGACTTCCGGGGAAATACCTGGAAACAAACCCAAAACCCTTTCGAAAAAATAAAAACAATAAGTACCCGCCCAAATATATGATTTTAAATCTTGTTGAAATCATGTATTTGGGATGAATATGTTTATGCTATAATCAACTTAACTTGGACGATTCACACAAGAATTATGAAGGGTATTTAGCCTTCGTAAATAAATATAAATCTTCATTAGGATATAAAGGCAATTACTCCAAAAACGAAATTGAAATTGTTGACGATATCTCATTATTTCCTACTTGTGAAGAATCTGCAGTTGGTCAAATGGTAAAGCAGGGAACCCCGCGTGAAGATGCAGTGAAAAGGGCAAGGATAGGAATTAGGGAAGAAAACAGATGGGGAGTTTCAATTTGTGAACCTGTAAAACTACCAACGGGGACATACGGAACTTTTATCAGATTTATTTCTTGGGGACAATTGGATTCTGGATTTGCGGGTATGATAATTATTCCTGTATTGACAGATGGCAAGTTGATTTTTACTAAAGCATTCAGAAACGCCACCCGAAATTGGTGTTTGGAATTTCCAAGAGGTACAAGAGATCCGGGGGATTCCATATTAAAAACTTTAAATAGCGAATTAAAAGAGGAAGTCGGAGCTAAAGTTTTAAAAGACCCTGTTAAAATAGGAGAAGTCTTTCCTGACTCAGGTATCTTAACCTCAATAGTTGAAATATATAAAGCAGAAATTGAGATTGTAGGTGAGGCTACACCTGGCGTGACTGAAGCCATAAAAGGCTTAGTATTTTTGACTCCCGAAGAAGTAAAGGCGTTACTTAAATCACAGCTTTATATAGATGAAGATGGAAAAGGGTATGAATTTAAGGATAGTTTTACACTGGTTGCATTAACGCTATTTAATATACGATAAGTTTATCTATACGAAGTTATGAACCTCATTTAAACATGAACCTCTTGGATGAAAAAGATAGAAAAAAAAGAAAAGGCCTAATAAAATTGAGTACAAAATTATCTAATTTAAATAATGACAAAAAAATTGTACACCCAGAGAATTAGCAGACATACTGAAAAATAGAATTAATAGACTTAAACTAAATAAAAGGTTAATGTTTGAGACTGTTTTTTATCTTGTTATCCCGAAATTTCAACTTGACAAATTGAAATTTAAGGGTCATACTATCTCTATGAAGCCAAGAACAATCTCGAAATTGATTCATAAGGTGATTAAAACTTTTCCTGCGATTGTTTTAACAGGCCCGAGACAGTCAGGTAAAACAACCCTGTTAAAACATGAATTTCCCAACTATCAATATGCAAGTCTGGAGGATCCTGATGTAAGAATCAGAGCCAAAGATGATCCAAACGGATTTTTGAATCAGTTTGAAAAACAGGTTATTTTAGATGAAATTCAATATGTTCCAGAACTCTTATCATATATAAAATCAAAAATAGATGAAAATAGAATGCCGGGAAAATGGATTTTATCCGGATCCCAAAATTTTTCTTTGATGAAGAATGTAAGTCAATCATTGGCAGGAAGAGCTGCCATCTTGACACTCCTACCCTTTTCCGTTGCTGAAAGAATTGGGAACGGGAACGGCTCATTATTGGTAGATAAAGTTTTAAGTTTAAGTAGCGAAAGTAATTTAAAATCAAAATTTGATTTAAACGAAATTATTCTCCGTGGTAATTACCCTGAAGTGGCTAGTAATACAAAAGTTGATCGTCAAATCTGGGATGGATCTTATATCAATACATATCTTGAAAGAGATATTAGAAACTTGAAACAAGTAGGTGATTTAGGTCAATTTGAAATATTCCTGCGTGCTTGTGCAATTCGTACAGGACAGATATTGGATTTAAGTTCAATATCTAGAGAGATTGGAATTACCTTTACAACGGCTAAAAGATGGCTTTCACTTCTGGAAACTGGTTACCAAATATTTCTTTTACATCCATATTATCGAAATATCGGAAAGAGATTGGTTAAAAGACCAAAAATTTACTTTGCTGATACCGGGCTTGCCACTTATTTAATGGGTATAAATTCTGTTAACAGTTTAGTTTCTAGTTACCTTTATGGGGCAATTTTTGAAACATTGATAGTTACTGATTTTTGGAAAAGATACTTTCATCATGGTCAAATTCCTCAGATGTACTTTCTACGAACGCATGATGATTTAGAGGTTGACTTATTAATCGAGAATCAAAATAAGCTGAATTTGATTGAAGTTAAATTAACATCAACAGTTAGAAAAGAGAATATCCAATCTCTTATCAAAGCGAGGACAGACATCAGAGGTGTTGATAAAACATTGGTTATCTCAAATACTAAGGAAAAGTTTTCTGTTGTTGAAGGGATAACCAATATTCCTGCGGAGTCGGTGTTAACTGTCTAGTTTCTAAAGGAATAATGGTATAATTATTCTTAATATGATGCGTTTTGACCCTGATAAACATGTTAAAAAAACTTCAATTGCAGGAGTTGTTTTAATTGAAAGACCAATCATAGGTGATGCCAGGGGATTTTTACATGAACCGTACAATAGGGAAGAATTAAAAGCAGCAACAGGTGTGGAATTTAACCCTGTCCAGTGGACTCATGCATACATAAAGCCCGGAGTTATAAAAGCTGTTCATAGTGAAGACTGGAATAAACTAATTTATCCTGTAACTGGAATTTTATACGCTCCTATTGTAGATCTAAGGCCAGAATCTGAGACTTTCGGTAAAGTAGAATACATTACAATAGACAACACTAAAGATGATTCTCCAAGGCAGGCATTGTTTTTACCCTCGGGAGGTATCGGGAATTCAATTTGTACACCAGGTACTGAAATGATGCATTATTTTTATTTGATAGATGAATATTGGGATGATGCCAAAGCCAGGGGAATTGCCTGGGACGATCCAGATCTTAATATCAAATGGCCAATAGAAAACCCAATTCTTTCCGAAAGAGATAAAACCAATCCGACATTAAGGGAGGCTTTTCCCCAGAAATTTAAAGACAAATGAAAAAGATTTTAGTTGTAGGAGCAACTGGATTAGTGGGATCAAGATTTGTTTCTTTGGCTAAAGATAAAGTTGGAATAATCCCCGTTGATGAAAATACACTGGATATAACATCTGCTGAAGCTGTTGATAATTACTTTTCCGAAAATGAATTTGATTCAGTATTAAATTTTGCAGCAATTACAAATGTAGATGCAGCAGAGAAAGAAAAAGGAGATGAAAATGGAATTACCTGGAGATTAAATGTGGTTGGTGTTGAGAATTTAACCAAAGCTTGTATTAAATATAATAAATTTATAGTTCAGATTTCTACCGACTTTATTTTTAAAGGAGATCAGAACAATCCAGGACCGTACAGTGAAGATGCAGAAATTCCCGATAGTATGGATGGAATTGGTTGGTATGGATGGACAAAGAATAGGGCAGAAAATTTACTCCGCAATTCCGAGTGTCGTAATGTGATTGTCAGGATCGCCTACCCTTTTTATTCGGCTGAGTTTACACCAAAATTGGATTATGCAAAAAATTATTTAAAACTTCACGATGATGGAAAATTATTCCCTATTTTTACCGACCAGACATTATCAGTTATTAATGTAGATGAATTGGTAGAACCACTTCTCAAAATCTTAACAGAAGAACTTATAGGCACTTTTCATATTGTTTCAAGCAATACCACAACACCATTTGATTTTGTGGAATATTTACTTAGAAAAGCAAGAAATGTAGAAGGTGTTGTTCAGAAAGGGTTAATGGAAGAATTCTTAAAAGCAGAAGGAAGAACACCAAGACCAAGATTGGGAGGGTTTAAGACTAAATTTACTGAAAAAAACTTAAATATGAAATTTAAAACTTGGCAGGAAATGGTGGATGAATTTGTTATCAGGCTCCAAAATAAGAAGTAACTCCGTTCTCAATTAATTGAAAATCTTTATCTACATCTGAAATTTGTTCTTCCATTGAAAATATTGGTCTTACTAGTTTTATCACAATCCCTTCATCGTTTCGGCCAACACCAAATATTCCACCAGGTAAGTCTTTAATTCCCATATCTTGAAGTTGTCTTGTTCTAAATTCTTGGACCTCACTATGTGTAACTTCGGTGCCACCTATTGGAGCAGTACGGGCCATTACTAGTTCTAATTCCATATTTTGTTAGGAGTTTATGTCCGTTTTCTCCAAATGTCAATATTTTTATGATTACCCGTAAGAAGAATTTCAGGTACTCCCCATTTTTTATAAAGTGGAGGTCTGGTGTATTGGGGATACTCAGTCTCAATCTCTTCCATGGAATGTGACTCTTCCAGAAGCGATTCTTTTTTAATAACTCCAGGGATCAAACGTGTTACGGTGTCAGTTATCACCATTGCAGGAATTTCACCACCTGTTAGAACATAATCTCCTATGGATATAATCTCATCAACTATATGGTCATGAACCCTGTGATCAATTCCTTCATAATGGCCACAAATAAGAACCAAGCGTTTTAAGCTTGAATACTCATATGCTTTTTTTTGAGTAAACTTCTCTCCTCCTGCATCCAAAAGTATTATTTTACTGTTTTTGGATTTTGGTTTTGCTTTAATGGAAGTTAAGGCATTATCTATGACATCGATTCTTAAAATCATTCCCGCACCACCTCCATATGGCCTGTCGTCAACTGTTTTTCTTTCGGTAATCCCAAATTGTCTTAAGTCATGAAAGTTAATTTCTACTAAACCTTTTTCTTTTGCCTTTTTTAAAATTGACATGTCAAATGGACCGCTAAACATGTCAGGAAAGAGGGTAATAATATCAACGATCATAGACTGTATTTTAACATAGTAAACATCGATTTATTAGAAATATCAAAGTAATTGATTCCCCATATTGTTTTCTTTATATATTAAGTGTTTAATTAGGAATATGGACAAAGTTATTATTGTTATGCCCGCCTACAATGAGGCTGATAATATTGGCAAAATGATTGAGGTTTTATTTGAAGTAGAATTTCCCAAAATAAAAGGTGTTGAAATGCATCTTTTTGTCGTAGATGACAAATCTCCTGATGGAACGGGAGATATTGTTAAAAAATACCAGAGTAAATATTCCAAACTTCACCTTCTTCAAAAAGATAAGTCGGGATTGGGTTATGCTTATATCGCAGGATTTAAAAGGGCAATGGAAACATTAAAAGCCGATGCGGTTATGGAAATGGATGCAGACTTTCAGCACCCACCAAGATTTGTCAAACCGATGGTTGAAGCATATCTAGCTGGTGCCGACTATGTTATAGGTAGCAGATATATCAAAGGAGGATCTGTTCCTAAAGAATGGGCACTTTTCAGAAAAGCGATCAGTTATTTCGGCAATTTGTTTATTAGAATAGTTCTATTAAAGCCAAAATTGCATGATTTAACTACGGGCTTCAGACTTACCAGAGTTAAGGGAGTATTAGATCAAATTGATCTCAATAAACTAATGGAACCTGAAAGATTTGCATACAAAGTCGACCTTTTGTACAAGTCAATTAAAAACTCGAAAAAAGTTGTGGAGGTTCCTCTTGAGTTTGCTTCAAGAACAAAGGAAAAATCTAAATTTAATCCCAAAGAAATGGTCTCCACTTTCAAAGTAGCAATAATCTTGGGAATTAAAGACAAACAAAAAATAATTAAATTTGGAATAGTAGGCTTTACTGGATATCTTATAAATGCTTTCTTTTTAAATTTCTTTTCAAAATCAGGATTCCCAGAATGGTCATCTTGGGCACTCTCAACTGAACTGGCAATAGTCAACAATTTTACTTGGAACAATTTATGGACCTTTAAAACTGATGAGATAAAAGGAATTGCTAATGTAATTAAAAAATTCCTACAGTTTAACTTGACATCAGCTGGCGCTCTTCTGATACAAACAGTTCTTGGAACTTTGGGAGTATATTTCTTCGGTTCTACATCAAGACAACTACTTCTTCCTTTCATAATTCTCTTTGTTGTTCTTCCATATAACTATTTTATGTACACCAAAGTGATTTGGAAGAATAAATCGAAACCTGCAGTAAATCCTTCGATAGCCAAGTAAAAAAATATGCTATTTCAAGAAAGCCAAATACGGGAGCGTGAGGATAATTTCTACAAAAACATTATCAGGTTGTATTTGAAATACGGTTCTGTTGATGAAGTAATAAGAAGAACAAATTATTCTCTTCCGATGTCCTATCCCGGAATGCACCACTTGATCAAAAGATGGGGAATAATAAAATCTGCAGGCCCTAACAGTAAACTATCAGAAGCATTAACTGTTTTGACTCAATTGTCTGACTCAAAAATTCCATTAGAAAGACTGTATAAAAATCTTCCACCTTCTTTTAAAACTTCACTTTCCACAATGCACAGGATTTTACATAACGTTAAAGAAGGTGTGATAAGAAGGTATGGAACCGCTTTGGTGGTAACCCGTGAGGGAGAAGAAAATAATGTTTTAACAGGTATTGATAAAGATCATAATAAAAACTTGACTCTTCCTATGACCTACTCAATTTACAAAGAAAACCCAAAAGCGTCTATTTTGAGAGTACTGCAGCAGGAAGTGTTTACGGAATTAGCAGTTGAAAAAAAGTTCCCATTTAAAGTTATTCCGAAAAATCCCAAGCCTTTTATGTTTTTAAATATAGCGGATATAAAAGTAGCAGTTTATCTGATTAAATTAAATAAGGATATTATTGAAAATTACCAATTTACAAGCCAAAAAATATACAACCACGCATTTATCTCCTGTAGAGAAATAAAGTCATTAAATTACGGAGTCAGAGCGGGTGTTGAAAATATTGTTTCCGGTTATGAGAGGTATTTAAAAAACCAAAGTTCGGTAGTATTAGAAACCAGTGATATTAATCTTGCCTTGCTGCAAGTCTGGAGATAAACTTACTTCAAACATTCCATCCGATAACTTTCTTACTTCAAATGCCGATAACCCTCTTCTCCTCCTATTCAATTCTTCCAATTGTTCTCCGTTCAGCAGTACTCCATTATCGGTCTGGTCTGCCCAACCAATTTTACCTCCAAGATTAACCTGTATATAACTTTCTTCTGCTTTGAAAATTTCCCTTAACATAGATAAATTCATAATTTGTTATCTTTCTATTTGTTGAAATTCTCTTTCAAATAAAGCAATCTCTGGTTGTGAAACTTCGACCGTAAGAGGTTCTATCTTACTCTTTTCCCTTAGATGTTCGGCAATATGATTGGAACCATCCTTAAAGGCATCTAATCCGTATACATTAGCAATTGGACCACTCGATGCTCTCCATCTCATGGCTGGACTGGATGAATATATATTTACAGGCATGAGAATATATTGTGAAGCAATTTAACTTTCAAACCCTATCAGGCTAACGTTATAAAAATGGAGCCCAATTGGATATTGGCATGGCATTTTGGGAGATAAAAGCCAAGGCAAAAAGATAAATAGGAATAATTGCAACTCCTAAGGCAATTTTAAATTCCTTGGAATTAATTAAATCTTTAAAGGCCAATATTAAAAGAGGCGTGATAGGTAAAGCATATCTAAGTAAATCCCTATGAGCAACAAAAAGAAGCGAGATGAAATAAACAAGTGAGTAATAGTAGAATGTGTCTTGATTTTGGACTTTAAGTTTATAAATTCCTATTGCACCAATGATATATAAAAAAATAATTTCTTCCAGCCAGAATGTTCCTACCCAAGGTGCTGAAAAGTTGAAAATTTGAAATGGCGGGAAGAAAAGATGAATATTGTCTCCGGATTTAAAATACACCCAGAAGTCACCCATTCTAATCGAGTAAAAAATAAAAACAAATATAACCCCGATAGGAATTAATAAAAGAGGATAAACTTTTTTCAAATCTAATTTGCTTAAAAATTGTCTGGTTTTATTGGTTGCCAAATCCTTTAAATTGGGAAGAAATACTGATGCTCCGTAAGCCACAAACAAAAGAATTCCAGGTGATTTTGTCATAGCGGAAAGAGCTCCAAATATCCCTGCCCAGATGTATTTTTTTTGATTAAAGAAATAAATTGAAGTCAGTGTAAGGGCGATAAAGAGCGGCTCTGCTGATCCCACAGACCTGACAATAAGCCATCTTGCAGGGAATAATGCAAAGACTAGAGTCATCCATAATGCATTTTCTTTATCCAAGGACTCTGCCAGTTTATAGAAGATAAAAAGTGCAAAGAATGAAGATATCACGGTTACGAAGAGCATAGAATAAGGAAATCCAAAAATAGCTGCAAAGAATTTAATCAGAACCGGGAAAAGTGGAAAATGTGCTGAATAATATTCATTTGAAAGGGGAAATTGGTAGTTGGATCCTATTTCAATGGGGTTGTAAAGTGTTTTGGCAGCCACCAAGTAGAGAGGTCCGTCATAATTGGCAACAACTGTGGCCATTCCTTGACTTGGAATTGGGATTGTCCAAAATGACTTAATCCTACCGAAAAACGGCAACCAAACAAGAAGTGTAGGGATTATTGTTAAAAGTAAGATAGGAAGAATGTTTTTAAATTTTTCCTTCATATTTTGATCATATCACAAGTGAGGCTGTATGTGCGAGTTTCACTGAGACTGTGCTTATGGTAGACTTTTGATAATGGATAAATTTAAAATAGAGTCTTTATCAGTCTTTTTTCCGACATTTAACGAAGAAGAAAGTATAAAATCCACTGTCGAATCAGCAAAGGAAATTCTTGAAAAGATAGCAAAAAACTGGGAAATTTTAATTATTAATGACGGCTCGAAAGATTCAACGGGAGGAATTGCAGATAATCTTGCAAAAACAGATTCGAGGATAAAGCATATTAAACATGTTGTGAACAGAGGATATGGTGCTGCTTTTAAATCAGGTTTTTATTCAGCTCAATATCCTTGGATAGCTTTTACTGATTCTGACGGGCAGTTTGTTTTTTCTGAAGTTGAAAACTTTATCGAGAAACAAAAAAATACAGGAGCTGATCTTGTTATCGGTTATTATAAAAAAAGACAAGTATCCCGATTTAAAATTATAACCAGCAGACTTTGGGAACTTGCAGTAATGATACTTTTTGGTTTATATGTTCACGATATTGATTGTGGTTTTAAGTTAGTCAACAAGAAAGTGATTGAGGGAATAGAAAAATTAGAGTCAGAAAGGGGAGCATTTATTTCCAGTGAATTTTTAATTAAAGCCAAGAAAAAAGGATTTAAGATTGTCGAAGTACCGGTGACCCATTTACCACGTACCAAAGGAAAAGGCACAGGCAGACATATCAGAGTAATAATTCAAAGTTTTGTTGACCTGTTTAAGTTGTGGAGAAAATTATTATGATCAAAAAAGCCGGGCAAAATAAAATAATAACTTTTATCAAAAACAACTGGCCGTTGCTCATAATTTTATTAATAGGAGCATTTTTGCGGCTTTATAGAATAGGGGAGTATATGACTTTTTTAGGAGATGAAGGCAGAGATGCAATTATAGTCAGAAGGTTATTGGTTTATGGAGATCCGATACTAATAGGACCAGGCACTTCTGTCGGGAGTATGTATTTGGGTCCTTTATATTACTATTTTATGGCTCCTTTTCTTTTTCTGTCTAATTTTTCTCCCATTGGGCCCGCTATCGGAGTTACTTTGTTGGGAGTAGCCACAATATATCTGGTTTATCTTTCCGGTAAAAACTGGTTTTCAAAAAAAGTTGGGTTAATCTCTGCCGTTCTTTTTGCCACAGCACCCGTGGTTATTATTTATTCCAGATCTTCCTGGAATCCAAACATCATGCCTTTTTTTGCACTCTTATCTATTTATTCAATTTGGAAAGTATTTAAAGAAAAAAAGTATAAATGGCTTTTAATTACTGCTGTTTCATTTGCCTTTGTAATGCAGTCACACTACTTAGGTCTACTTCTGGCGCCTGTTCTTATTGTTTTTTGGTTATTAGCCAAAGTACCTTTAAAATATACTTTTTTTTCGTTGGCTCTATTTTTATTTCTAATGTCACCACTATTAATTTTTGATATTCGTCACAATTACATCAATACAAATGCTTTATATAAATTTTTTACAGTCAGACAAGAAACAATTTCCATACGACCTTGGAACGCAATTCCGAAAAGTTATCCCATTTTCGAACAAATAAACACAAGCTTATTATCTGCGAATAACCTACTGGTAGGTAAATATATAACAATTGCAATTACCCTTTTTATTATTTGGGTTTTTGCCTTCAAAAAGAAAAATATTTTGGGTCCTAATTACTATTTACTTATATTATGGTTGGCATTTTCTTTGATTGGTTTTGGACTGTATAAACAACACATCTATGATCACTATTTCGGATTTCTTTTTCCTGTATCGTTTATTTTAACGGCACTTTTATTGCAGGAAATATTAAAAAGTAAATTAAAATATATAGGTACAATTGCACTTTTATTTTTAGTTTTCAATAATTTATCAAAAAGTCCCATCAGATCTAGTCCCAATAAACAGATGCAAAGAGCAGAAATGGTGGCTGAAAAAATAAAGATAGAATCAAATGGAGAACCTCTTAATTTGGCTGTTTTGGCAGAGAGAAACTATGAAGACGGTTATCAATATTTTTTGGAAAAAGACAATGTTAAAGTTGTGGAAATTGATGCCCAGATAGAGGAAAGTGTCGTGGATCAGTTGTTTGTTGCCTGTGAACTATCGCTTGAAAAATGCGACCCAACTCATTCTCCCAAAACTGAAGTTGCCAATTTCGGTTGGAGTAAAATCGAAAATCAATGGGAGGTAGATGGAGTATTTGTCTTTAAACTGATACACTCACAATAAACATGAATTACCCACAATCTCAACTTATTTTAGATGAAATTAAAAAAGCAAATAAAATTCTTCTGAATTGTCACAGAAATCCCGATCCCGACTCAATTGGAAGTGCTTTGGCAGTTAAGTGCGTATTAAAAGAAATGGGAAAGGAAACAACGGTTGTTTGTCCCACTGATGAACTTTACGAAAATGTAAATTTTCTAAAAGGGTATGATGAGATAAAAATAAATTTTAATTTTAAGGCAGCTGATTATTCACTTTATGATTTGTTTATAGTAGTCGATTCAGCCAGCTGGTCTCAAGTAAGCGGGTTTAACAATCCCAATATTGAAGCGGAAAAACTGATAGTGATAGATCATCATTTAACCAACGAAGGATTTGGCAATATTAATTTAGTAGATAGTGATGTAACATCGACCGCTGAGATTTTATATTCGATATTTGAAGATTGGGGAGTTAAATTGGATAGTGAAACCGCTGATTGTTTGATGGCAGGAATTGTTGGTGATACAGGTGCTTTTAGATATCCCGGAGCTGGACAACGAACTTTTTTTATTGCTGGTAAACTTATGGAATTAGGGGCAGATAAGGATAGAGCAATCCATCAGCTATACAGAAGTGAACCATATGAACTTATTAAGTTTTATGGTGAAGTATTGTCTAAAGTCGAAATTGACCGCGATAGGCGATTTGTTTGGGCCGCGATCTCATATGAAACTTATGAAAAGTTGGGAAAGCCAGTCATGGCTAAAGAATCATCCGCCTCGATGTTTACTCAAGTCGTTAAAGGAACTGATTTTGGTTTTGTTGCTTTGGAACAGGAAAAAAACAAACTTTCCATAAGTTTAAGATCCAGAAACGGTTTTGATACATCTAAAATTGCCGTCGAATTGGGTGGAGGTGGTCATATATACGCTTCAGGAGCAAGAATAGATTTGCCATTTGAGCAAGCCGTAGAAAAACTACTACAAACTGTCAGGAGAATCGCCGATGAAAACAAGTCTTAAAAAAAAACTTTCTTCATTTGAAAAACTTACAAACCGATGGAATTTACTTATTTTAATAATTCTTTTAGTAGCTTTAATTTTAAGGATTTATAGGATAGGGGAAATACTTGATTTTCATTATGACCAAGGTAGAGATGCAATGGTTATTTGGAATTTATGGCATCAGGGAAAACTATTTCTGATAGGACCGGTAACCGGTCTTCCAGGAATATTTCTTGGACCTTTTTATTATTATCTCATTGCGCCTTTTTATTTAATATCAGGAGGTAATCCTGCAATTCCTTCCATATTTTTATCCGTTTTGGTTGTCACATCACTTTATATTTTGTATTTGACGGGAAAGGAGATAGGAGGTAAAAAACTTGGCTTGATAGCACTTTTGATTGGAGTCTTTTCCTATTACTTAATTATGTCATCCAGATGGCTTTCTAATCCAACTCCGATATATTTAACCTCAATTTTAATATTTTATTTCTTTGTCAAAATAATAAGGTCTAAAACACCCAATCCTATTTGCTGGTACCTTGCATACCTATTGGTAGGAGTGTCTTTGCATTTTGAATCCGCCAGTGCTGCATTTTATATTCCGGCTCTTTTGGCTTTTACGGTTTGGAACAGAAAGAAAATGACTTTTAAAAGTCATATAATTTCAAGTCTATTATTATTTTTTACATTTATACCTCAACTTATATTTAATTTTAGACACGACAATATTCTTTTAAATAATTTAATTACGGAATTCTCTGGAAGACAAAACTTTCCTTCTGATTTTACGATTCAAATAATTTCAAGATTTAAAACTTTCTGGGATGTGTTTTCAAATAAAATATTTTATTCAAATAGACTAATAGCTGGTATTTTTAGTATTATCTCAGCGACAGGACTGTACTTATATTCAAAAGATGAAGAAAATAAAAATCTTTTAAAACTTTTTTTACTGTTTTTGGGAATTTCGGCAATCTGTTATTTAATTTACCAGGGAAACTACGGTAATTTATATGATTATTATTTTACCGGTTACTATCTGATTCTTATTCTTTTGTTTTCTGTTGGGCTTTGGAGAATTGCACAGTTAAGAAGATTTGGAAATATAATCCTGATCTCTTTTTTTATTTTATTTTCATTCTTTAATCTACCTCCGACTATTAATAAATTAACGGACGGAGTTTATGAAGGAAACAATATTTATTTAACAACCCAGTTATCGGCAATAAGTTGGATATATGAAGATACCAAGGAAATTCCATTTAATGTTGATATTTATGTCCCTCCGGTAATACCATATTCATATGATTATTTATTTATATATGTTGGAGATAAAAGGTCGCAAAATTTGACCAAAAGGTTATATACTCTATATGAGATTGATCCACCTCATCCGGAAAGGTTGGAGGCATGGCTCAAGAGGCAGGAAGGAATAGGAACGGTTCAATCGGAGATGAAATTCGGCGGTATTGTAGTTCAAAAAAGAGAAAGAAAATAATTAATAATGAAACCATATTTAAGTATAGTCATTCCTTCATATAACGAGGAAAACAACGTCAGAACCGGTGCATTATCCGGTATGGTTGATTATCTGAAAGAACAACCATATTCCTGGGAAATGGTGGTAGTTGATGACGGATCAACTGACCAGACGGGTGATTTAGCCGAGAAATTTGCTAAAAACCATGAAAATGTCAGAGTATTAAGGGAACCACATCGGGGAAAAGGAGGGGCGGTAATTGCAGGCATGTTACAAGCCAAGGGAGAAATAGTTGTGTTTGATGACATGGATCAGGCTACCCCGATTGACCAATTAGAAAGGGTGTTACCCAAATTTACCGAAGGATACGATGTGGTTATAGGATCACGAATTGGACGTGAAGGGGCTCCTTTAATAAGAAAAACAATGGCTTATGGCTATGCAATTTTGCGGAACATTGTACTGCAGTTACCCTTTAAAGATACTCAATGTGGATTTAAAGCTTTTTCCAAGTCGGCTTCAGATAGGATATTTAAGCGACTTCAAATTTTTAAAGAAAGCCAGAAATCAGAAGGAGCTTCTGTCTCCGCCGGATTTGATTTAGAAATACTTTACGTTGCCAGAAAATTAAATTTAAAAATATGCGAAGTTTCTGTTGTTTGGCATCACAAAGAAGGTACTAAAGTAAATCCCATAAAAGACTCTTGGGAAGGACTTAGAGATTTGATCAAAGTCAGGATTAACGCGATTCAAGGAAAGTATAAAGTGTAAGAACAAAAATTGATTAAACTTAATCAAATAAAAGATAAATTATCTAATAAGGGAAAGTATTGGATTGCGTTTACCGGTGATTCTATAACCTCGACTGAGTGGGTCCATCCAAACTGGAGAGAAATTATCCAGTATGTCTTGCAGGAGGAAATGACTAGTTTATTACACGGTGACTGGAAAACTTCGGAGTGGGGAATTAAAGGTTTTAATTTCGGATATGACGGTTCAACTACAAAAGATATTTTAAATAAAGTAGACTCAATAAAAATAATAAACCCAGATTTAGTTATTGGATTGATGGGAGGAAATGATGCTCCTTTGGGAGTAAGTGTTTCTGAAAGCGTTGAAAATATTTCCAAAATAGTCGAAAAATTAAATACTGAAGTTGTTTGGTGTAATTCTACTCCAGCTGGATTCGGATCTAATAAAAATGCAGAATATAAACCTTATGCAAAGGCGTTTATGGAAATGAATCAAATGAAAAATCTTCAAAAAATAAATATGTTTGAAGTGTATCAAAAATATCCCACCGAACAATTCTTCACTTTTGTTTCGGAAGAAAATATTGTTGAAGGAGTTAAAGAGGGAGAGACAGATTTAATTCATCCAAACCAATTGGGGAATGCATATATTGCAAAGATTATATTAAACGAAGTATTTGATATTGAATTTGATCCGCAAGGATACTGGCAAAGTACGTTACAAGGTGAAAAATACCCAAAATACTAATAAAGTAATAAACTATTTAAATGATGAAGTATTGGAATGAATGGAGATGGTGGATAATAAGTTTAATTGGTATTTTGATTTTGGCCTTTTTTGTTAGGTACATAAATCTGACTTCATTACCAATATTTGCAGACGAAGCAATATATATCAGATGGGCACAGGTAATGAGGGCAGAATCTACATTAAGGTTTTTACCACTATCAGACGGAAAACAACCTCTTTTTATGTGGTTGATAATTCCTTTTTTAAAAATAATAAATGATCCGTTGATAGCTGGTCGAATGACATCCGTTTTTTCAGGATTGGGAACAATAGTTGGAATATTTATTGCCAGTTATCTGCTTTTTAGTTCCAAAAAAATTGCATTGATCTCGGCGTTTGTTTATACTCTCGTTCCCTTTGCCGTTTTTTTTGAAAGAATGGCTTTGTCGGATTCTCTATTAACAATGTTTGGTGTCTGGGTATTTACTGTGGGAATTCTATTGGTAAAAACCTTACGGCTTGATGTGGCTATGATTCTTGGGTTTGCATTAGGAGGTGCTCTTTTGACAAAATCTCCGGCATTATATTTTTCTCTTCTTTTACCTATATTATTAATTTTATTAAAAAATAAGAGAGAGATCGTAAGGTATTTAATCCTATTAATTCCCACTTATATAATCGGTTACGGAATGTACAATATCTTAAGATTAGGACCTAATTTTCATTTATTAGCCAGTAGAAATATGGATTATGTCTGGCCTCTTAGTCACATATTAACGTCTCCATTTGATCCGTTCAAACCGTTTTTGAACAGAAGTCGCCAATTTTATTGGATAATGGGAACAGCTGGATTGTTTGCATCTTTTCTTTTGGCTTACTATGCAAATTATAAAACTAAGACAAAAGAATTGTTGATTCTAACCATATGGTTTCTATTTCCGATCTTGGTCTCTTCCGAATTCAGTAAGACAATGACGGCCAGATACGTATTTTTCAGTCTACCTTATTTTGTAATAATTGCATCTTCCTTCTTTTTAACAAAAATAAAATGGTTCAAATTCGATATTTATATTTTGGGTTCCCTGTTTTTAATACAAAGTCTTGTTTTTCATTATAATCTGATTTCCAATCCGACAAACGCATTTTTACCCAGAAGTGAACGGTCAGGATATTTAGAAGAATGGACAGCGGGGCAGGGCATCAGAGAAATTGCTAAATTTTTAAATGATGAAAGTAAAAATAATCCTAATACAAATATAATTGTCGGAACTGAAGGATATTTTGGGACATTACCGGACGGGTTGCAAATTTATTTTGATAAAAATCCTAAAATAAACGTAATTGGAATAGGTTTGGAATTGGATAAAATCCCTGCATCTTTGGTATCTGCAAAAAAAGCCGGTAATAAGGTTTATTTAATGGCCAACAACGAAAGAATGAATACAGATTTTGATAAGCTGAATACCAAAAAAATAGGGGAGTATCCAAAAGAAACCAGACCCAATGGAACTATGCAGTCGCTTATGTTTTATGAAATTTTAAAATGAAAATAAAAGTTCCAAAAATATTTCGAAATATAAATTTTTGGGTGATTGCCATTCTTCTTTTGGGAGCATTTCTTCGATTTTATAATTTAGGGACGAGGACGTATTTTGATGCCGATCAGGAATGGATGGCATTTAGATCCAGAGATTTATTAAATGGTGATTTGGCACTCATAGGACCTGTTACCTCTATTGGTTCATTTTCAATTGGTCCAGGATTTATTTATTTAAATAGCATATTCAGTTTTATATTTTCCAAAAATCCGATTTCGGGGAGCATTTTATCTGTATTGTTGGGGCTTTTAACTTGTTTGTCTTTGTATCTGTTTGCAAAAAATTTTGTCAATCAAAAATTTGCTTTGATATTATTGTTTTTAGTTTCCACCTCCTGGATGTTTATTAATTGGGACCAAATCCCGTGGACTCCCTCACTATTTTACCTGGCTCAGGTAATCGTTTTGGCAGGTGCTTATCTGGCATCAATTAAAAAAGATTTTGGGTGGGTACTTTTAACATTTGGTTTTGTAGTAGGTTTTCAGGCACACGTGGGAATTATAATTAGTATTTTTTGTGCATTTATATACTTGTTCATTACAAGGTCCAAAATTCCTAAAATTAAATATGTCATTTATAGTATTGTTGTTTTACTATTCGGACTTCTTCCCAACATTGTTTTTGATGTTTTTAACAATTTTGTAAATTTTCAAAGATTTATGTCAATATTTTCAGATACTAATAATAACTATCTAAGTTTTTCAAAGGTGATTGGGGCTATGGCCAGATCTACTTCTTCAATTATTTACCCGAGGCAGATTAATGCTATTGATACTGTTATTACCAGAGTCATACTAGCGGCAGCAATTGCTAATGGTTTGTCAATGCTTTTTGATAAAAAACTAAGGAAATTGTCGCTTCTTTTTTTAATTACTGCAATTGTTCCCCCTGCACTGTTTTATTTACAGCAGGGTAAATTTTCGGAATATTACATCATGATGAGTGTGCCTTCTCTTCTTTTTCTAACGATGTTTCTGGTATATAAAGTCTTTAGTAACAAGTATCTTTTGTTTGTAATTTTATTGGTTACCACAATTATAAATTATACATATTGGAAAAAACTGGACAGGAACTTAACTCTCCAGCACAAAATAAATATTGTAAGCAAAATTGTTGAAATGGGGGGAAAGGAGGGATATGGTGTTTCTTTGACAACAGCTCCTGGTATGAATTTTGGCTATAATTATTTATTTGATTATTACAAAGCAAAACCTAACCTCCCTCCTCTTAAAGATCAGAAAAAGATTTTTACAATTTTGGTGCCTGATGGGTTTGACGGAATACAGGGAATCAAAGATTTTGGTGGAATTGGGCTATTGTGGCAGGGGATTTGATTTAACTATTTAAATTATGGCAGAAATAGATTTACTTGGAAGATATGTTGTGACCGTGACTACTATGGATTTATATGAAAATTTACCACTCCCTGCATTTATTAAAAGTAAATTGATTAAAAGATCAGAAGATCCCAATACTGAAGTTATAGTCTATGGTTCATATGACGACGCCCTAAAAACTGCTGAAAATGAAACATGTGATAGATACATACCTGTAAACGGTAGGCCAACTGCTTCAAAAGGTCAAGTTACCTCGTTTGAACCATACGGTAAAATACACTACTAATCATTTATTGTTTAATAGAATTTTGATAAGATTATATTTGTGAAATTTCTGAAAGCACTTTCTAAAAAAGAGAATTTTTGGCCTTTACTTCTGGTAATGATAGCTGGGATTTTAGCGTCGCGCACTCTTATTTTTCAGAAAGGTTACTTTAATATGCATGATGACTTGCAGATGATGAGGCAGCTTCAGATGGAGAAGTGCTTTTTAGATCTCCAAATTCCCTGCAGATGGGTGCCTGATATGGGTTATGGTTTTGGATTTCCTCTTTTCAATTTTTATCCACCTCTCCCCTATCTGATAGGGGAGTTGTTTAGACTTATTGGTTTATCATTTGTGGTTACTGCTAAATTAACATTTGCCCTGTCATTTATTGTCAGTGGGGTAGGGATGTACTACTTGGCCAAAGAGTTTTTTGGCCGTGTCGGAGGAATTGTGTCCGCTATCTTTTACGTTTGGGCACCTTATCATGCTGTAGATGTCTACGTCAGAGGAGCCATGAATGAATCTTGGGGTTTGGTCTTTTTTCCTTTTATCTTCTACTTTGGTTACAAACTTATATCTGAAAAAAAGAATATTAATAAATGGCTGATTGGCTTGATGCTTGCCTATTTTGGACTGTTTACGTCGCACAATCTAATGATACTGATCTTTACCCCTGTCTTTATTTTTTGGTCTTTGATGTGGATGAAACTCAAAAACTCTTGGAATAGAATCCCCCATTTGGCTTTAGCAGGAATTGGATCTTTGGGTCTTTCTGCTTATTTTACGATTCCTGCAATAGCAGAGAATAAACTTACTTGGCTTAAGTCCCAGCTAATTGGTTACTATGATTACACGGCTCATTTTGTAACCCTTAAACAACTTTTGATCTCCAGGTTTTGGGATTATGGACCCTCAGTCTGGTTGGAGTATGACAGGATGTCTTTTCAAGCAGGTCATGTTCACTGGCTTTTATCGTTAGTTATTTTTGCATTAGTTTTGGCTGCAATTTTGAAAAACAGAAAGAAAGGTAAAAAATTAAAGATAGATTCAGCCTATTTGATTATTATCTTTCTTTTTGTAATAGGTTGGATTGCTGCGTTTATGACACATGTCAGATCAACCCCTATTTATCAGGCTATACCGATTTTGGCTCTGGTACAGTTCTCCTGGAGATTTTTGACTTTGGTTACATTTGCTTTTTCTTTCATGGCAGGAGCGGTTGTGCTATTCATAAACAAACTTGGAAATAAATACTTAATTTTGATTACTTCTGCACTTACAGTAGGACTAATTATTTTCAATTGGAATTACTTTTTACCTGAACATGGCAAAATGGGAAAACTTACTGATCAGGATAAATTCAGCGCAGCCGCCTGGGATCTGCAACAGACTGCAGGTATATATGATTACCTTCCAGGTACAGCCAAGGAGGCTCCAAAAGGTCCTCAAAAGGTCTTAGCAGAAATCATGGCAGGTGGCGGAAATGCTGCCAAAAGGCAGGATCAGGTTTCAAAAATGGAACAGGGAACAGATTGGGCAAGGTTTAGTGTAAATTCCGATAAACCTTTAAAAATAAGAATTGGAATTTTCCAATTTCCAAATTGGGAAGTAACTGTAGATGATAAAAAAATAGAGACTTTTATGCCTGTTGAAGAAAGATGGGGAAGAATGTGGATTGAAGTACCAGAAGGAGAACATGTGGTAGTTGCAGAGTTCAAAGATACTCCAATCAGAACCTTTTCTAATATTTTGTCGTTGCTATCTTGGTTGGGATTAGTAGGGTATTTAATTGCGATCAAAAAGAAGAAATGAAACTGACTTTTTTGACTGGTAACAAAGGTAAATTTGAAGAAGCTTCAAAAATTATTCCAGGTTTGCTACAAAACGACAATGATTTGCCAGAAATACAAAGTTTAGATTCCCATGATGTTATTAGCTCAAAACTTGAGTGGGCTAGGAATAATACAAAAGGATTCATAATTGTTGAAGATGGTTCATTAAGTATTGACTGCTTAAATGGATTACCAGGACCATTAATAAAATGGTTTTCTAAGGCACTTGGGAATGAAGGTATTTATAATATTGTCAGTAAATTTGATAACCCAAACGCCCAGGCAAAAGTTGTTGTTGGCCTTTTGGAAGATCACAGTAAAATCAGTTATTTCGAAGGTGTTGTTAAGGGTAGAATTGTTGCACCTCGCGGAGAACAGGGTTTTGGCTGGGATCCAATATTCCAACCTAATGGGTATGAAAAAACATTTGCCGAAATGGATCAGAACGAAAAAAACATTATAAGTATGCGAAAAATTGCACTTGAGAAATTAAATAGTTATTTAAAAATTTTGTAAAAATGAATCTACCTACGATTGATTTTTATGGATGATTCAATGTGGGGAATATGTTCTATTATTTGATCATCTGCAAAAATTCTAACTATTAGAGTTCCACTTCCGTTTTGGGTAACTGACTTAATGGGGGCTAAAAGCGACTCCCCGTCTCCATCTGGAAACTCGAGAAGCGGTGTTTGATTATTAAGCACAACTTCCTTTACTTGTTGTGCACGAGTTGAGGCTAATGTTTCTATTTCCAACTCTATTCCAAAAGTTCGAGGACCCAACTTGTCAAAACAAATAACTTCATCAGAATTTACCCTTAATGTTTTTACTCCGGTTTTTCCTGCAAAAAAGAATCTTTTTCCCTCCATATAGTAATTATAGGGTATAAATTAGATTAATTCAAAAAAATGTTACAATTTAAGAGTGGAAGAAGATATTATTGCTGTTGAAACTGTCAAACAAAGATCAGTTCGTGGAGTCTTGGTTTTAACAGGTAGAACCTTTTTACTTCAGGCTGTATCTTTGATTGCCCAACTTTTCTTATTTGCTTATTTGGGTCAATATGAATTTGGAGTTTTTGCTATTGTTTCTGCAGTTGTTAGCTTTTTGACCTACTTCTCTGATATAGGACTGGCAGCAGCATTAATACAGAAAAAAGAAACTCCCAGTGAAACAGATCTTCGTACTACTTTTACGATTCAACAGCTTCTGATTTTTACTCTTGTAGGAATTCTGTTTATATTTTCAAAACCAATTGCAAATCACTTCAATTTGTCAAATGACGGTAGAATTTTAATCTTCGCATTGGGTACATCCTTGATTCTATCCTCACTTAAAAGTATCCCCTCCGTGTTATTAGAAAGAAAGTTAGACTTTGTGAAACTGGTTTTTCCACAAATACTGGAAACAGTTGTCTATAATATTGTTTTGGTAATTCTGGCGATGAAAGGTATGGGACTTGCCAGTTTTAGCTTTGCGGTTGTTTTAAGGGGAATAATCGGACTGGCTGCAATTTATTACCTTCAACCATGGAAAATTGGCTTTTCATTATCTATTAAAACTTTAAAAGATTTATTTAAATTTGGTATTCCATACCAGATAAATTCTCTTTTGGCGACATTCAAAGATGATGGAATAACTTTAGTTTTAGGAAGTATTCTGGGTCCCGGAGGTGTGGGAATATTAACCTTTGCTCAAAAAGTTGCCAGATATCCCCTGACTTTCTTTATGGACAACGTTACCCGAGTTACATTTCCTGCTTTTTCCAGGTTACAGGATAAACCTCAAGATTTGGAAAGAAGCGTTACCAGGTCTATATTTTTTATAACACTTTTGGTATTCCCGTCCTTAGCTGGGATAGTACTTTTAATGCCGTGGGTTGTGGAGATAGTACCCAAGTATTCGAAGTGGAGTGCTGCACTTTTACCTTTGATGTTTGTCAGTATCAACTTCGCCTTTGCGGCCGCAACTACTCAATTAACCAATCTTTTAAACGCAATCGGTAAAATTAAAATTACTTTTTACCTAATGATTATGTGGACAATACTTACTTGGGTTTTTATTCCATTTTTAGCACTTCGCTATGGAGTGGACGGAGCATCGGTAGGATATAGTTTGGTTGGAGTTTCATCAATAATTGCTATTTATATAGCCAATAAATATGTGAATTTTTCAATTACAGATTCGATAATTAAACCACTTCTGGCAACAATATTTATGTTTATCGTTCTTTTATTTGCCAGAAATACAATGGAGGTCAATATTCTAAACTTACAACTCTTGGTTATTTTGGGAATTGTTGTTTATTCCGTTTCAATTATTTCAATGGTGGGAATGAGTCTATTGGAAGATGCTAAAAGAAGCTTTAAAACAATTTTTTCAAAATAACAGTCAATTTCTTCAAAAAAATAAACTATTAAGTATCTTGCTTGTTATAATAGCGTTTGCTTCAATTTGCTTTAGATTTTTATGGTTAGACAAATTTCCTGGAGGAATGGATGCTGACCAGATAGAGGTTGCATTAAGTATTAAAACCTTCCATTTATTTGGTACAGATTCGTCTGGGGTCAAATTTTACAACTCAATATTTAGTAATAATACCAAAGCAGGTATAGCAGCTTTACCTTCTATTATTCTTGCGCCATTTGCTTTTTTTAATCTCAACTTAACTAACATCAGAACAATTTTCGTATTGGTAAATATTTTAACTATTATTTTACTTGCTTTGTTAGTTAATGATTTTACAAATGATAAAAGATTATCGTATATTACATTTTTTGTCGGAATATTAAATCCCTGGCTTTATAGCTATTCCAGGATGCCGACTGAAGCACCGTTTGCACTTCTTATTTTGGTATTTGCAATATATTTACTTTTTAAAAAGAAAAGAAAAAATATTTTTATCTCACTCCCCTTTTTCATTTTAAGTTTTTATTCGTATTTTGGTTTCAAACCATTACTTTATTTGCTTGTGCCGTGGTTATTGTCACTTCATTACTTATTTAATTCAAAAAAAGACTTAAGAAAATATATTATATTCACCTTAATATTTATAGCTTTTAGCAGTATATATTTTATTTTCTCAAGATTATCAGGATCCGACACTTTTAGCAGAAGAAGCGCGGAAGAATTAGTACTTCTAAATCCGGAATCTGTATCAGTAAGAGTAGATGAATACAGACGGGCTTCAATTAACTTTCCGTACAAAGATGTATTAATCAATAAGTATACTTTTACTGCACTTGAATTTGTCAGGAAATATACATCATGGATCTCGTCGGACTTTCTTTTTTGGAAAGGTGATATGCGGGGAATATATATCTTTGGAGATCATGGTTTATTTTATTTAATCGATTTTGTGTTTATGATTGTAGGAATTTTAGCACTAAATAAGTTTAAGAAATTAAAAAGTGTACTTTTTAGCTTGTTTATTATTGCGCCAATACCTACAGCCTTAAGCCTTAACGGAGACTCATTCTACTATCGGGGTGTTCTATTTATACCCGTATTTATTATCCTAATATCATTGGGGATAAATTACTCTTATAAAAAGGTAAATAATCAGATCAGATTATATTACTTTCCGTTTTTGTTATTTGTGTATATGGTTTTCTTTTTAATATTCCTAATGTTTTACTTTTTCAGGTATCCTGTCAAACAGCATGACAATAATTTTTTATCAGGTAGAATAATTTCCAGTTATTTAAATAGAAATAGTAATTCAAATAATATTAAAGTTATTACCACTTCCCCATATTCATTAATTAATGAATATATTTTTTATAATAATTTAACAGAGGAATCTCTATATCAGTTATCTAAAGAAAAAAATAAGTACATTATGAATAATATTACTATTACCAATGAATGCAAAACTGAATATAATTCTGATGTATTACTTTATGATACCCGTGTTAATTGCAATCAAAACTTCGGTGAAGAATTTTTGGTTATACAAAACCAAAGTGATTCCGGGGTTAGTTTTAAAATCTTTAACGATTCTCTATGTAAATCTTTTGTGACAACGAGTTATAGAAGATCCCATTTGATCAGTGACTACAATATAGAAATGATGGATAATGAAATGTTTTGTAATAGATGGATACAAAATGGCAAAACAAATTAAACATAAATGTCCGATTTGTACAAGTTCAAAAACTTCTGAGTATTGGGCAATGCATGGATATAGGCTTGTTAAATGTCTAGAGTGTTCTATGGTATGGGATCCATATCATGCTGAAAACGTTCTAGCACAATATGACAAGAATTACTTTCAAAATGAAAACCCCAAAGGAGGCTATTCTAATTATTATGAAGGAATGAGGGTTAACAGGAGAACTTTTTCCGAACGACTTTCAAGGATAGCAAATAAGACAAATGAAAAAACAAAACTTTTAGATGTTGGCTCGGCATTAGGAGATTGTTTATTGGAGGCCAAAAAAATGGGATGGAAAGAAACAATGGGATTGGAGGTTTCCAAATTTGCCAATGATTTTGCCCGAAAACGTGGCTTAAATGTAAAAAATACTACTCTTCAAAAGTCAGGAATAAAACCAGATTCGTTTAACGTAATTACCTATCAAGATGTTATCGAACATGTTGAAGATCCTGTAGAAGAATTGAAACTGGTAAATAAAAAATTAAAATCTAAAGGTTATGTTTATTTGGTTACTCCTGACATCGGTGGATTTTGGCATAGACTTCTTAAAGGAATGTGGTATCACTACAAGCCGGGTGAACATATCATGTACTTCTCACAACAATCGTTAAGACTTGCACTTGAAAAGTCTGGTTTCAAAAATGTAGAAACCAGAAAAACTTATCATGTTTTAAGTTTGGAATATGTTTTTGACCGACTAAAATATTATTCCCCATTAATTTTTGAAAACCTGTCTAATATGATTGCTAAAACTAAAATTAAAGATTATTCCTTTAGGGCATATACAGGAGAAATAGAAGCATGGGGACAAAAGTAACCTTAATTATTCTTTTTTTATTTGCACTCTTATTGCGTACCTGGCAACTCCAAAAATATCCTGATGCAGTTGATGAAGATGAAATGGCAATGGGTTATTATGGATATTCACTAGCTACAAATGGTACTGATGAATATGGTAACAAATACCCAATCTATTTTAAATCTGTAGGAGATTATAAATATGGACTTCCTTTCTATTTTGCAACATTACCTGTAAAAATATTTGGGTTAAATACTTTTTCAACCAGAGTTACCTCAGCGTTTTTTGGCTCACTTTCTGTAATTGCAATTTACTTTTTAGTGATGGAACTTTTTAAAATGCGAAAATTGTCTTTAATCTCATCTTTTATGATAGCCATCTCTCCAATGCACATACATTTTTCTAGAATCGCATATACCAACATCTTTGGTTCATTTTGGGCAATATTAACAATAATATTTTTTATTAAAATAATAAAAAAGTTCGATTATAAAATTTTCATTTTTGGGATAATATCATTAATATCCTCCATCTATTCATATCAGGCGTTTAGAGTTATTCTTCCGTTGGTATTTTTAACTCTCCCCCTTTTCTTATTCAAAGAATTTAAAAAGGATTTGAAAAAGAAAATAATATTACCTCTACTTGGAACAATAATTGTATTATTATCGTTTATTAACCCTGTATCACGCGCCAGATCAAGTAATAACACGTCATTGATAAATACCCCTGCTTTAGTTGAAAACTTTTCTGAAGATAACATTGCAGGAACTAAACTTCTGGTAACCAGAATATTTCACAATAAATTGGAAATTGCTGGATTAGACTTTGCAAAAAGATATTTGTGGTATTTTGATCCAAAGACAATATTTATTGAACAGAGTTCGTCATCAGGAAGACATTTTATTCCCGGTATAGGATTAGTGTATTTAGTTGAGCTACCCTTTTTTATCTATGGACTTCTGAAAATGAAAAAATCATTTGTGCCGCTTCTTCTTTTGGCGATTGCACCAATTCCGGGAGCAATGGTGGCCGATTCGGTCAGTTTCACTAGATCTGTATTTTTAATCTACCCCATTTCTATAATTTCAGCTTATGGAATTTACCAATTAACAGAAAAGTTTAAATTAAATATATTATTACAAATCTTAATTGTTGGATTGTTTGCTGCCAACTTTTCTTTTTTTGTTCATCAATATATCGTTCATAAAACTTTTCACCACCCCTGGTATTCTGATGTCGGTTTGGTTGAAATGGTTGAGGGGGTTAAAAAAAAGATTGACAACTATGATAAGGTGGTAATTTCGAAAGGCCACTATATACCCTTTTTGTTTGTTAATAAAAAACTTGATGAAAAATTGATTTTTAATATGCCTCACGACTGCCCTGCTCTAGGTCAAAAGAAAGTTTTATATGTTTGTTTCGGTTATAAAGTGCCAAAATCAGCCAGAGTTTTAGAAGTTTATCGTTTTAAAGACGGATTACCTGCGATCTTTTTGGTTGACTTTAATCAAAAGCAAGAAGGCTCTCTTCCTGATAGACTTGAATGGGGAGAAGAAATACCTACATATAAATTGGATGAAAAAGATTATTGGCCTACTGATAACCGTAGGTAGTTTAAGTTGGGTGATAACTATGGTTAAAAGTGGTTGGTTGTATCCTTTTGGACTTGGGTTTTGGGGAGCAAACGGTCATGACGGTATTTGGCATATCGCCCTAGCCAAAGGATTGGTCAGGGGAAGTATGGAAAACCCTGTCTTTTCAGGAGAGGTTTTAAAAAATTATCACTTTGGTTTCGATCTTTTTCTTGCAGCTTTACATAAAATTACGGCTATTCCTATTGAAAATTTTTACTTTCAGGTCTTACCCCCCGCATTTGCATTATTGATTGGTTTACTGACATATGTTTTGGTTATCAACTGGACCAAATCAAAAAATTCAGCTTTGTTTTCAGTACTTTTTGTTTATTTTGGTGGATCAGCAGGATGGTTAATAGGTCGGGGAGAGTCTACGTTTTGGGCGGCGCAATCTATTTCCAGTTTAATTAATCCACCCTTCGCATTTTCATTAATTTTTATTCTATTGGGATTGATTTGTTTACTACGTAATAAAAAAATAGCCGCAATAATATTTTTTGGCCTGTTATTACAATTGAAAGCGTATGCAGCGGTACTTATTTTGGTAGGACTATTAGTTACCGGAATCTTTTCATTTATATCACAGAAAAAAACAGATCTCTTAAAAATATTTTTAGGATCATTGGCTTTAAATATGGTGTTATTTTTGTTATTTAAATCCGACAGCCTTGGATCTATCTTTGTCTGGCAGCCGTTTTGGTTTTTGGAAACAATGATGGGGTATACGGACAGATTGGGATGGCAGAGGTTTTATTCAGCCATGACCACATATAAGATGGGTAATGTTTACCTCAAGCAAATTTTAGCATACAACCTGGCTCTTGCGATTTTTGTCATTGGTAATTTTTGGACCAGACTTTTGTTTCTAAAAGATTTATTCAAAAAATTAGATAACTTAAAGATTTTACTTCTTTGTGTAATCGCGGCAGGTATTGTTATACCAACTTTCTTTGTGCAAACCGGTACCCCTTGGAATACTATCCAATTTCTATATTATTCACTATTTTTTTCAGGTATATTAGCTGGAGTATCGTTATCAAATTTTAAAACAAGTTTCATAAAGCCTCTAACAATACTTTTTATTTTATTAACAATTCCCACAACTGTGATCACTTTAAAAGATGTGTATATACCAGGTAGACCTCCCGCAAAGTTGTCAATTGATGAAAACGAAGCTTTAGAATTCTTAAGCAGACAACCGGATGGTGTTGTGTTGACTTTTCCTTTTGATAAAAATAAAGCAAAAGAAGCTGAGAATAATCCACCGAGACCTTTGTATCTTTACGAATCAACAGCCTATGTCTCTGCATTTGGCGGTAAAGCCGTATTTTTGGAAGATGAAGTTAATTTAAATATAATGGGTTATGATTACCTTCAAAGAAGGAACGACATTGAAACTTGGTATAAAGAGAGTGATCCGGATAAAGCAAAAGATTTTTTAACCAAAAATAAAATAAGTTATGTCTATTGGGTTAAGCCTCAACGTGGTAATTTAAGTGAAGATGAGTTGGGACTAAATAAGATTTTTGAAAATAAAGAAGCCGTTATATACAAAGTGGTAAAATAATAATTATGGTGGACAGAAGGAAACGTCAAATACCTGCAAGTTTTCGTGAAGTGCTAACCACTTTTACTGATGATCAATTTAATCAAATGGAAGATGGTAAATCTGGACAATTAGGATCAGGATTTAGACAAGTTTTAAGAGATATAGTTCTAGAAGAGCTTGATGTTAAAGATGGCAAGGGAGCAAAGGGGAAAGAACAGAAAACTTAATAGGGAAATTATTTACTTCTTAACTTAGTTTCATGATAAAATTCAAGGTATGGCTAAGATATCAGTAGTAATTAATACACTTAATGAAGAAAAAAGATTAACCAAAACTTTAGCCTCAATTAAGGATTTTGCTAATGAAATTATAGTTGTAGACATGGCCTCAACAGATTCTACAGTAGAAATTGCTCAGAAGGCTGGAGCTAAAGTATTCAAACATAAAAGGATAAACTATGTTGAACCTGCCAGAAACTTTGGAATTGAAAAGGCAAAATACGATTGGATACTTATTATTGATGCAGATGAAAGGCTACCCCAGAATTTAAAGGATTATCTAAAAAAACAGATTAAAAAAACAGAATACAGTTTTTTTAGAATACCCAGAAAAAATATTATTTTCGGAAAATGGATGCTACACACAGGGTGGTGGCCGGATTATAATATTCGTTTTTTCAGAAAAGGAACGGTTTCTTGGAGTGAGATAATTCACTCGGTTCCTACCACAACAGGACAGGGATATGACGTACCTGCAGAAAAAGAGATGGCAATTATCCACAATAGCTATTCGTCAGTTGAAGAATATTTACTTAGAATGAACCGCTATACCACGGTTCAGGCTAAAGAATTAAACAAAAATGGAATGGACTTCAACTGGAGGCTTTTAATTTCCAAGCCTTTTTCTCAATTTCTAACCAGGTATTTTGCTCAAGAAGGGTTTAAAGACGGGATTCATGGTCTTGCCCTGTCACTTCTTCAGGCATTTTCCGAATTAATCCTCTATATTAAATTATGGCAGAAAAATAATTTTTCCAAGAAAAAAGTATCTTTAGAATCGATCAACCAAGAAATAAATGAAGCAGGCACACAAATTATGTGGTGGTTATACCAAACAAAAATGACTCAGGAAAAAAATATGTTTAAAAAAATATGGCTAAAACTAACCAGAAAAATAACAGGTTAAAAATAAATATGAAATCAAAAAAAATAAAAGTTTCAATAATCATACTTACCACCAATGCACGGGATATGACCAAAGAGCAGCTTCTTAATGTAGCAAAATTGAAAACAGGGAATCTTTTTATTGAATGCTTGGTTGTAGACAATGGATCCAAAGACGGAACAGAGGAAGCATTAAAAAATTACAAACTTCCCAATATGGAATATAAATTCATCCAAAGTGGGGCAAATTTAGGTTTTGCAGGCGGAAACAATGTAGGTATTCAAGATGCTATAAAAAGGAATTTCGATTATATCATTCTTATGAATAACGATCTTATATTGCCTTCCGATATTGTAATTAAACTTGTTGCTTTCATGGAAAAACAAAAAAATGTTGGAGTTGCCTCACCAAAAATGTATTTTGCAAAAGGATTTGAATTTCATAAAGACAGATATAAAGAGAAAGAATTGGGAAATGTATTTTGGTATGCAGGTGGGATTATTGACAGAGATAATGTCTATACAGTACATCGGGGTGTGGACGAAGTAGATAAGGGTCAATATAATAAGATTGAAGAAACTAATGTTGCCAACGGAGCCTGTGTTATTATTAGGCGAGAAGTTTTTGAAAAGATAGGCCTGCTTGATCATACCTTTTTTCTCTACTGGGAGGATGCAGATTTCAGTGAAAGAGCAAAAAGAGCAGGTTATAAAGTAATGTATTATCCGGAAACTTGTATGTGGCACAAAGTTTCAGCGTCTACAGGTGGCTCAGGTAGTCCCACAAATGACTATTTCTTGACAAGAAACAGATTTTATTATTCCATGAGATATTCTTCACTTCGTACCAAATTTGCAGTAATAAGAGACACGATCAAATTGATATTTATTGGGAGAACTTGGCAAAAGTGGGGTGCAATTGATGCACTTTTGGGTAGAGTAGGAATGGGACAATGGG
>Ga0209518_1001080_pt1 | contig 31415 bp, 31 predicted proteins | sample RifGroB1_FD_183993 | JGI IMG/M metagenome (GOLD analysis project Ga0209518, IMG submission 183993) | Groundwater microbial communities from Rifle, Colorado, USA - Groundwater B1 (SPAdes) (version 2) | ecosystem: Environmental > Aquatic > Deep subsurface > Groundwater | place: Rifle, Colorado...
AAAAGCTGGGAACAAAAGTGAAGCTAGAACGTTTGGGCGAAAAAGGGAAAATCATCGTTGAATTCTATTCCGAAGAGGAACTGCGCTCAATCCTTGCGAAATTGATGGAGAAGGCGTAGGATCAAACCAGAACAATGAGGAGGGTCCGATGGGTACAGTGTCGGAAGAAACTCAGGAGAAGCGCACAATTAAGATGCTAAACGGACCTGAGATCGAAAAAGGCAATGTGGTGAAGTTCCGCAACGCGTCAAACGACATCATGTATGGTGTGATTGAAGAAATATGCAAAGAGGATGTCTGGATTATCGTCGGTACAGATCTTAATATTAATAGCGACGATGTTGATACGTACGAAATCGGAGATTTCAAAGAGCGGTTCCTAGAGCTTTTGTCTCCCGGCGATGTCGTCAAGAAACTCAATATCGTTCGCCAAACAGTTGCATAGTACTCGGTATCCGCCGAGTATTGTTTTTACCCCGTTAGAACGCCGCCGACTCTGTAGGCGGTGGAGATAGAAATAGCTCGTGGGAGTATAATGTTCCCATCGGCCGATCGCTCGCCCGTTCTAACGGGGTTTACAGAAGTTTATATCCTATTTCTTCCACTCCTTTTACCCCTTTTATTTTTATCATCAGTTTTTCGAGTTCTGTTCGGTTTTTGAGGAGCGCGTGGATAATCAAGACCGGAAATGTCCGGTTTTTTGTTTCGGTGACAACGCTTTTCATGTTTATGTGCGCAAGCACGAATGCCTGCGACACGTCGCGCAAAAGACCGACGCGGTCGTGGACCGTGAGGCGGAATTCAACCATTTCTCCGCCGGGTTTTTGGAATCGTTTTTCTTCTTCCATTTTTCGTACGAATGATGCAATTTTTTTTCGGGCCTCGGTGCTTTTTACCACCGCGAGCCAGTCGGGGTTCGGCTTTTTGTTTTTTTGAGTAAGAATTTCTACTATGTCGCCGTTACGCAATGAATGATCAAGCGCGACCATTTTTCCGTTTACGCGTGCGCCGGTCGTTGTATTTCCGATTTGGGTGTGGACGTGATAGGCGAAATCCACGGGTGTTGATCCTTCCGGGAGGTCGAATACGTCGCCTTTTGGCGTGAGAACGAATATTCTATTTTTGAAAAAATCTATTTTCAGGGATTCGAGAAATTCATTTGGATTCTCAAATTCTTTTTGCCAGTCGCGGAGCTGTTCGATCCATGCCGCCTGCTTTTGATGGGCAAAGGAATGTCTGCCTTTTTTGATCGCGTCGGGTTCGCGTTTTTTGAATTCGGTGTAGGCCCAGTGGGCCGCGATTCCGGATTCCGCCTCTTCGTGCATTTCAGGAGTTCGCATTTGGATTTCTACGGGTTTGCCCTCCGGACCGAAAACAGTCGTATGGAGCGATCTATAGCCGTTCGGCTTCGGAAGCGCGATGTAGTCCTTTATTTTTCCGGGTAAGGGAGGCCAGAGCTTATGAATTACGCCTAATGTTCCGTAACATGCCTCGATCGAGGGTACTATGACGCGAAGCGCGATGATATCCGTAATTTTTCCGATGTCCATGTCATACTTCAAAAGTTTTTTATAGAGCGAGTATTTGTGCTTCGCTCGTGCGTGTATGTCAATCACTCGGATATTCTCTTTTTTCAGTTCTTCTTCGAGGAGCGGTTTTACGTTTTGGATGTAGCGGTCGAGATCGGCGTAGCGCTCTCGGGCGTTTTGGGTAAGCCATTCAAATTCAACCGGGTAGATGTAGGGAAACGCGAGGTCTTCGAGATCCCCGGAAAGTTCGGTCATTCCGAGGCGATACGCCAGAGAGGCATAAATTTCGATGGTCTCAAGCGCAATGCGTTTTTGTTTTTCCGGCGGGAGGAACGAAAGTGTTTCCATGTTGTGGACCCGATCGGCGAGTTTCAAAATGACGATTCGGATGTCTTCCGCAATCGCGAGAAACATTTTTCGCAAGCTTTCTGCGGTTCGCTCGCTCCCTTTATATTTTATTTTGTTGAGCTTGGTGACGCCTTCGACTATGAACGCGATTTCATTGCCAAATTCTTTTTGTATGTCTGTGACCGTGTATTTCGTATCTTCGCAGACGTCGTGCAAGAATGCGGCGGCGATTGCAGGCGCGTCAAGACGCATTTCAACAAGCCGTTCGGCGGTCGCAAGCGGGTGCGAGATATACGCTTCGCCGGATTTCCGCTTCTGCCCTTCGTGGGCACGCGCGGCAAACTCGTACGCGCGGCGAAGAAGTGCGATTTCATCGTCCGTGTGCTCCGATTTCAATTTTTCGAAAAGTTCCTTGACCCCGTTAGAGAGAAACGGAGGATGTTCCTCCTGTAAAAATTTGTTATTTTTGAGGATGGGCATAAGAATAATAATATTACTGTCGGTGTTTCTCTCTAACGGGGTTGACTCCCATGGTGCGGATATTGTAATCTGAGTTAGAACTTTCTTCAAACGGAGGGAGATATGTCAGATCAGGTGTGGTGTGGAGAACATGATCCAAACCTAGGGACAACAGAAACCGCCAAGTGCTTAGAGCATCCCGACGCGCCTCTTCACGAACTCCATAGTAAATTTCTTGAGAGAGAATTTGGTATTGTCGCTCTCTTTTATTGTCCGATCGGGTGGTGTCTTTATGCAACTCCGGTGTTTTTTGAGAAAGATATGGCAATCGATCTTCATAGGGATGCTTTCGGATTACTTTTATCTTCATCAGTTGACTCGGTTGGAGGCAAGGAGATTGCACGTCTAGTCGCCGATTCGCTGCTTGATTGTATGACGATGAACACCATGCGTACAGAAGTTCTTCGGCGTAAGATAGAGTTATCTCAGTCGACTTGAAGGTCAGTATGGTAAAAAGCGCCTTGCGGCGCTCTTTTCTATTCCTCCTTTTTTATTTTTTCTTCCGGCGGCTTTCGCGGGTCGGTCCATGAGGCATAGTCACAGGCGGGGTAGCGGGAACAGCCGAAAAATACCCTTCCTCGTTTTGTTCTGCGTATGATGATATTGCCTTCGGTGCATTTCGGGCATTTCATATTAATCGCTTCCGCGTTGTTCTTAAGTGTTTTTGTGTTTTTGCATTCGGGGAATCCGGAACACGCAAGAAATTTTCCGAAGCGGCCGTGGCGAATCACCATGGGCTTTCCGCATTTTTCGCACACCTCATCCGTTTCTTCAATCATATTTTGTTTCTCAACCTGCTCATATTTTTCCGCGAGGTGTTTTGCAAACGGGTCGTAGAATTCCTTTATGACGGGTCGCCATTCTTTTGTGCCTTCGGCGATTTCATCGAGATCGCCTTCCATGCGCGCGGTAAACTGGACGTCGACGATTTCCGGGAAGTGCTCGACGAGCATGTCGTTTACGATAAAACCGATTTCTTTTGGTTTTAGATTTCTCCGTTCAAAGCGCTCGACGTAGCCGCGGTCTTGGATGGTTGAAATAATCGGCGCATACGTTGAGGGACGGCCGATGCCGTTTTCCTCAAGGGTTTTGACTAAAGACGCTTCTGTAAACCGTGGAGGCGGCTCGGTGAAATGCTGTATGGGCTTTATTTCCTTGCACAAAAGTTCTTCGTTTTGTTCGAGCGCGGGAAGGATTGTTTCTGTAAACTTTGTTGGATAGATTTTGAGAAATCCGTCAAACTTCATGACTTGGCCGGTTGCTCTGAATGTGTATACGTTAGAATTGTTAGAGCTGTTGGAATCGTTTCTAACGTTTTCAGCGTCTACTGATGTTGTATCAAAAAGCGCTTGCGGCATTTGGGATGCGATGAAGCGCCGCCATACAAGGTCATAGAGCCGGAATTGGCTGTGGTCAAGATATTGCTTGATGGATTCCGGCGTTCGCGCGGGATCGGTCGGTCGGATTGCTTCGTGCGCTTCTTGGGCGCCTTTTGATGATGTTTTAAAAATGCGCGGGCTCGGGAGCGCGTAGGATTTGCCAACTTCACCCGCAAGGAATTTTTTTGCCTCCTTGACCGAGTCAGCGGAAAGATTCAAGGAATCGGTTCGCATATAGGTAATGAGACCCACGGGCCCTTCTTGGCCGATTTCAACGCCCTCGTAGAGCTGCTGTGCAACGACCATGGTTCGCTTTGCGGAAAACCCGAGGCGGCGGAAGGCGTCCTGCTGGAGGGTTGACGTGGTAAACGGGGGAAACGGATTTTTTGTTGTTGCTTTTTTTTCTACGTTCGAGACGGTCCACAGGGCGTCCGTGAGCCGCCCGGTGATTTTTTTCGCCTCGGCTTCGTTCGGGATCGCGAACTTTTCAAGAGCTTTTCCGTCTACTTTCGAAAGATTCGCTTCAAATTCGTTCCCGGTGTTTTTTTGCGAGAATATCCCCGAGACGGTCCAGTATTCTTCGGGCTTGAATTTCTCGATCTCGCGCTCGCGCTCGACAATGAGCCGTACCGCAACGGATTGGACTCGTCCCGCGGAAAGTCCCCGATAGATTTTTTTCCATAAAAACGGGGAGAGTTTGTATCCCACGAGCCGGTCAAGAATCCGGCGTGCCTGTTGGGCATTGACGCGCTCCATATCAAGATCGCGGGGATTGGCAAGCGCTTCCTCAATCGCGCGCTTTGTGATTTCGTGAAATACAATCCGTTCAATATTGTCTCCCGGGCGGTCTTCGAGGCCGAGCGCGGAAATCAAGTGCCACGCGATCGCCTCTCCCTCGCGGTCCTCGTCAGTTGCGAGGATTATTTTTTCCGCCTTTTTCGCTTCTTCTTTAAGTTTTTTTACGGCTTTTGCGGCCTTCCGGGGAATTACGTATTGCGGCTCAAAATTTTTTTCAACGTCAACGCCGAGTTTTGATTTTGGCAGGTCGCGGACGTGGCCGTAGGAGGACTCCACAACAAAATCGCCCCCCAGAAAGCGGGAGATGGTGCGGGCCTTTGTCGGCGATTCAACAATAATTAATTTTTTCCCCATTCAATTTTTTATTGATACACGGCGCCGCACTCGTTTACAAAATCCGTTCGTAGCGTTCGCCCTCGATCGCGCGTATGCGGCCCTTCATCTCAAGAAGAGATACTGAGGCAATGATCGCTGGCGTGTCAAGTCCGGTAAGCGCTTTGATGTCGTCGACCGTGCGCGATTCGGCAAGAACGACGAGGATGCGTTCTTCTGTTTCATCGAGCGGTTCCAGCGAGCCCGTATTCGTAGTATATTCGATTCCGTATTCCTTCAAAATATCTTCTCCACAGGAAACGAGTTTTGCGCCTTCCTGGATGAGCGCGTTTGTTCCTTTTGACGAAAGGGAAAATATCGATCCCGGAACTGCGAAAACGTCGCGATTTTGCTCAAGCGCGAATCGCGCGGTAATGAGCGCTCCGGATTTTTCCTGTGCTTCCACAACAAGGATTCCTTTGGAAAGACCGGAAATAATTCTGTTGCGGGCGGGGAAATGTTCTTTGAGCGCAGGCGTTCCCGGCGGGTATTCCGAGATGACTGCGCCGCCGGATTCTGTGATACGCCGCGCAAGGCCCTGGTTTGACGGAGGGTAGAGCGATTCATTGTCTATGCCAGAGCCAAGGACTGCAATGGTTGCACCACCCGCTTCAACCGCTGTTCTATGGGCGATTGCGTCTATTCCGAGCGCAAGGCCGCTTATGATGCACGCGCCTGCGCGCGCGAGTGTTTCGGTTATTGTTTCTGTTGCTTGTATTCCGTAGGACGTGGGTTTTCGCGAGCCGACAACGCCGAGCGGTATCTGGGATTCGAAGAGGGTAGCGCGCCCGGTGCCGTAGAGAATAAACGGCGGATTCGGGATTTGCGCCAAAAGCAAAGGATAGTCAGAATCGGTTTCGCGAATGAGCCATATGCTTTTTCGAACAAGCGTCTCCATTTCGCGATCCGGGTCAAGTGAAGGCCGCTTCCACGAGATTGCGGTTATTGTTTTCTCGTCAAGTCCGGCGCGCTGGAAATCGCCTTCATCCGCGCGCCACGCCTCTTCAAACGACGAAAAATACGCCGCAAGAATACGGAGCGTTTTTCCGGTGACTGAGGGGATAGAAGCAAGTGCGTGGAGATATTTTACATCGGTTTGCATAATTACTTCGACGGTAGAAGAAATATGGAGTTTTTGCAAATTTTCTTGACACAACAACACAATATATGCTATTTTTGTTTTAGTACAAAGGGGGACCTCTGTGAAGAAAAATCGGGTTAGCAAAGGTTACACTGTTGGCAAAAGAGGGCTTTTGATCGGAATAATCTCGGCTTTCGTAGCTTCTATGGGGACTTTTGGACTATTCATATCCTTTAGTAACCATTGGTCTATGTCGCTGCTAGGACTTATTTCTGGCTTGTCAATGGGATGGGCTACTTGGATGGTTGAGGTAAGATGCATGAAGAAGTTTGTTTGCTATATGTGCGGCAAAAAGCTTTACCCGTTGGTTCATTTTGATATGATACACATCAAGAAGAATGGAACTGCCTATTGCATCCATTGCGACACATTAGATCTTATCGAACGAATTAGGAGAGCTTACGGGGACACTTCCGAGGCTAAAGCCGTAGTGACTATTTCAGCATATCAGAGAGAACTCAGCAAACCCATGGAGAGATTATTGTTTCTATAGCATCCGCTGATTCACCCAGCGGTTTTTCTTTTTCTATTGCTGATTTCCCTTGAGTTCTTCAACCGCCTCTGACAACATCTGACAATATAAGTTAAGCCCAACTTTATTTATTGCGCCTGCTTGTTCTTTCCCCAAAATATTTCCTGCGCCGCGGATTTCAAGATCGCGGAGCGCGATCGCGTAACCCGCGCCAAGCTCCGCGTATTCTTTAAGCGCTTCCAAACGTTCGAGTGATTTTTCCGTCAGGTGTTTCGGCGCATACAAAAAATAGGCAAACGCTTCGTCTTTGCCGCGTCCGATTCTTCCGCGAAGCTGGTGTGCCTGTGCGAGGCCAAGGCGCGTTGCGTCGTCGACGATAAGGGTATTAGCCGAAGATATATCAAGGCCGTTTTCTATAATAGTAGTTGCAAGGAGAATGTTGATTTCTTTTTTGCGAAATCCGTCCATCGCGCGAATAAGTTCGCGCTCATCCATGCGGCCGTGGATAATGCCGATTTTCGGGGCGCGCCGCGCCCCCGCTTTCGCAAGGAGAACTTCCAATTTTTCCCGCGCGTGGCCGATTGTCTCGATTCTGTTGTGAAGAAAATATACCTGTCCATTGCGCGAGAGTTCTGCCAGAATTGCCTCTTTGATCATTTTTTCAGAATACGGGAGCACAAACGTGTGTATGGGTTTTCGCTCTGGGGGTGGGGTTTCTAAAACCGACATATCGCGCAATCGCGCGAGCGCAAGCGAGAGCGTCCGGGGGATCGGGGTTGCCGAGAGGGATAAGACGTCGAGATCCGCACGAAACTCCTTAAAGTGTTCCTTGTGTTTTACGCCAAAGCGCTGTTCTTCGTCGATAATTACGAGGCCGAGATTTTTGAAAGAAATGTCTTTTGAGAGCATGCGGTGCGTTCCAATGACGCAATCGATTGTTCCTTTCTGTATCCCGTCAAGAATTTTTTTCTGCTCGCGCTCCGGAACAACGCGCGCCAAAAGCCGCGTCTCGATTGCGGTCCGACTGAGCCGCTCTTCGAATGTGCGCGCGTGCTGCATGGCAAGAATCGTGGTTGGCGCAAGGAGCGCTACTTGGCGGCCTGATGCAATCGCGCGAAGCGCGGCGCGAAGCGCAATTTCTGTTTTTCCAAAACCCACATCGCCCACCAAAATCCTATCCATGGGCTTTGTTCGCGAAAGATCGCGCGCAATGTCGGCCTCCGCCTTCAATTGGTCTTCGGTTTCATCGAATGGGAACGCTTCGCGGATTTCTTCTTCAAGCGCCCGATCGCCTTCGTACGCCGGGCGTTCGGCGATATTTCGTTTCGCATAGATTTCTAGGAGTTCGCGTGCGAATTTTTCTGCATCTTCCTTTATTTTTCGTTTTGTCGTTTGCCAAAACGATCCTCCGAGGCGGTGCACCCGCGGGGTTTCAAATCCCACGTAGGGCGTTAGACGGTCTTTTTCACCTATAGGAACAAACAGGCGATCGGGCGCGCGGCCGGGCGCGGGAGGAGCATACTCCACAACGAAAAAATCCGAAGCACGAAATCCGAAATCCGAAACGTTTTGAATATTCGAATTTTTAATTTCGAATTTGTTTCGAATTTCGATATTCGAATTTTGAATTTTATCTTCCGAGGTATCACCTCGGAAGATCCCAACTCCATGGTCTACGTGCACGACATACGACCCTTCGGGAAGTGACTCGATTTTTCGTGACGTTACGCGCCGAGGTTTTGTTTTTTCCTCGCGGTCGGGCCGTTCGAATATCAAAGAGACGGCGTTTCCGTGAAATTCGATGATATAGGGCTTTTTGGTGTTTATTGGCCAGAGTTCGATGAATCCCCCGCGTACCGCAAAAACCCCTTTTCCAGTGACATTGCCTCCGCGCTCATACCCGAAGTCCGCGAGGCGCCGCACAAAAAGAATCGGGGACAACACAAGGTCGGTTTCTATAAAGAATGCATTTTCTCTCCACCACGCGTGTGTTTTTACTGCCTTTTTTATGGAGAGGGCGTTTTCCGAAAACCACAATTCACCCCGCTCGAGATTTTGGGGGGTAAGAGAGGCGATCAGAAGTTCGTTCGTTTTAGGAGGCGCGTCCGGCATACCGAATATTCCGGTTCATACTACCGGAATTTAGGTTTCGGATCAAGAATTGTACGAGTTCATCGCGCGTTCCGGATTTTCCGAAATTGCGGTACTCGCGGCTTCGATTGTACGCTTGATGATTTTTGCGACTGCGCGTTTTTCATCTGGCGTCCATTTTCGGAGAACGACTTTTTCCGCCGGAATGTCCCGTTTCCCGCCGATGCCGATCCGGAAGCGCCAGAATTCTCGGGTTTTGAGCGCGCGCATGACTGATTCAACGCCCTTGTGGCCTGCGGAGTGTTTATTGAATGACAGCTTCGTCGATCCAGCAGGAATGTCGGCATCGTCATGGATGACGAAAAGGTCTTTTGGTTTTACTTTATAGAATCTGAGCACCAGAGATACCGCGCTGCCGGATTTATTCATAAACGTATTCGGTAGGAGAATCGCCGCTTTCTTCTTGCCCACCTTTCCTTCTGAAATTTCCGCATTCCATTTTTTCTCAAACCGAAAATCAGGAAAGTTCCATGCTTTTCTGATTGCCTGAGCGATTTCCCTTCCGCTATTATGGCGTGTGTGTTCGTATTCTTGGCCCGGATTTCCGAGGCCCGCGATGATTGTCATTTGCATAAAAAGCTTTTTTCTCATATACTATAGCACATCTATGTCTCAAGATGAACAAAATGAACAAAAAATGGCTGTTCCATTTTTGAGCGCCGGCGGACTTCGGCGAGATGTGTGGGAGATTTTTAAAATTCTTCTTATCTCGTTCGTCATCGTTGTGCCGATCCGGTATTTTCTCGTCCAGCCGTTTATCGTCCGCGGCGCCTCGATGGAGCCGAATTTCGAAGATCAGGAGTATTTGATTATTGACGAGATTTCATATTATTTTCGGAATCCGGAGCGGGGAGAGACCATCGTGTTTCGGTACCCGCGCGATCCGCGCCAGTACTTCATCAAACGGATTATAGGGCTTCCGGGGGAGCGTGTTGAAATCGCGGATGGAAAAATTAAAATTTATAACGTGGAAAGGCGGGACGGATTTCTCATTGAAGAGCCGTATCTTGTTCCCGAGGGCGTCATGACCGGGCTCGCGATCAATGTCCAGCTCGGAAAGGACGAATTTTTCGTATTGGGGGACAATCGGGTGGCGAGCTCTGATTCCCGCATATGGGGACCATTGAAAAAAGATTTTATCACCGGTCGCGCCATTTTCCGCGCCTGGCCCCTCACTCGATTCGGGATTGTTCCCGACTATACTGAGAGTTCAGGGCTGTAGACGTTTTCCTAAATTTCATATATGTCGAGAGAAAAGTCGTCTCATAAGGGAGAGATTGTAAAGATTGATCGCATGCCCGAGCGGGCGCGTCTTCTTCTGCGCATCGAGAAAGCGCTTGAAAACCCGGGGGAGTTTTACCGGTTTGAGCGGGTCGTATTCCCCGTGGTGGAGCACTCCCGCGCCTATGGCGCGTTTGCGAAGGCCGGACTTTTTGACGAGCGCGCGCCCGTCGTCGTGCGTCTCTGGTCTGGCGAGGAAGTGCTGCTTCGCATATCGGGACTTCTTTCGATTCTCCGGGGATACGAGGAAAACAAAATGAACGATTTCCCGCATCCCCTCAAGTTTTATATGGAAGAGCAGGTGTTTTTTGCGCCCGCCCATCGGAAAGAGGACATTGTTGAACATCGCGAATGGGCGATTAGCATGATAGGAGACGAAGGGCCTGTTGCGGAGGCAGAGATTATCCAGATTTTTTGGAAGGCGTTTGAAAAATTGGGTCTCGGCGAGCGCGTGGGACTCCATATCAATGCGGTCGGCTGCGCACTATGTCGGAACGGGTTTCGGTCTTCCCTCGCGTCCTACCTTCGCAACCGCGCCTTGCGGCTCTGCAAGAATTGCAAGCGTAAAACAAAATCGTCGAACGTCAAGGTACTTCGGTGCAGTGACGACGAGTGCCGGCGGATTCTCGAGCAGGCCCCGCAAGTTCTTGACTTTCTCTGCGAAATATGCAAAAAACATTTGAGGGGGATACTTGAGTTTCTCGGGGAGTCGGGGATTCCGTATTCTTTGGACCACTCGCTTTTTCTTGAGGGACTTTGGTACGATACAATTGTTTTTGAATTCGTCTACGCAGCGCCTTCTGCCGAGAGCGGCGTTCCTACAATCCACCTTCTTGCAGAGGGGGGGAGGATGATGCGCGCCGGGGAGGCGGCCTATGGCAAACGTTTGGATGTCGTTGGAGGGTCGGTTTTCATGGACCGTGTTGAGCAGATTTTGGTCGATAAGGGGAAGCTCGGCGCTGGCGCGAAAAAGATTGATGTGTTTTTCGCTCATTTAAGTGACGCCGCAAAGAAAAAAAGCTTGCCGCTCCTCGAGGATCTCCGCCAAGGCGGGGTCTCGGTCGAGGAATCCCTCGGGAAGGATTCGATTCGGTCCCAGTTGAAAATCGCCGAGCGGGTAAGCGCAAAGATTGCCCTTATTCTCGGCCAGAAAGAGGCGCTCGACTCAACGATTATCGTCAGGGAAATGGAGTCGGGCATTCAGGAAACGATTTCGCAGGAAAAATTGATTGAGTTTTTGAAGAGGAAGTTGAAGAAGTAGTTAGAGTTGTTCGAATCGTTTAAGGATTATGGCAAGCACGTGGAGCAGGTAACCCGATAATTTTACCATTCTATCAGTTCTAACAATTCGAACATTTTTTCATGGATTGTATTTTTTGCAAAATTGCGCGTGGCGAAACGGAATCGGAAGTCGTGCATGACGGCACGGACGTCATGGTGTTTAAGGATTTGCATCCCAAGGCGCCCGTTCACCTTTTGGTTATTCCGAAAGAGCATGTTGCTTCCATCGCGCATCTTGAAGAGAATCACGCGATGCTTATTCAAAAAATTATTTATACCGCGAAGCGAATCGCCAAAGAACAGGGCCTTGCCGGATACAAATTAGTGTTTAATGTCGGCCGTGGCGGCGGGCAGGTGATTGACCATCTCCATCTCCATATTCTTGGCGGATGGAAGAACGGAGACGAGCGAGCGATTAACGTATAACAAAATATATGCTTGAAGTACGAAGAAAAGAAAATGAGACCGTTGGCGCGCTTTTGCGACGCTTCACCCGCCGCGTTCAGCAGTCCGGGGTTTTGATCGGCGCGCGGAAGCTTAAATTCCACACGGCGAAACCGACAAAAAGGGCCGTGCGTGTGCGTGCGCTCCGGAGGATAATAAAACAGAAGGAGCGGGTGCGCCTCGAAAAACTCGGGAAGGCAGAGAAGGAGCGATAATATCTGTGCGGTTTTTTGTTGCCGTCTACCGCACAGCGTGCGGTTTTTGTTTGGGCAATTGACCGTGAGGGCGTTTTTCTATAAGGTAAAATAAGGAATTTCCATGAATCTGCGAAAGACAATAGCTGAAGATACCACGCGTTCACTCCGCGCGAAGGACGAGCGTCGGCTCGTGACGCTCCGTATGCTCTCCTCCGCGATCCATAACCGTGAGATTGATAAACGCGGAAAGGGGGAGGTGGGCGAGATTACCGAAGAAGACATCCTCGGTGTTTTGCGCTCTGAGGCGAAGAAGCGCCGGGACGCAATCGCGGAATTTGAAAAAGGCGGCCGTCCGGATCTTGTTGAAAAAGAGAAACAAGAATTGGTGATTCTTGAAGCATATCTTCCAGCCCAACTCGATGATGCAGCGATTGCGGCCACTATCAGAAGCGTTGTCGCTGAATTTGGGAGTGTTGGCGCGAAAGATTTCGGCCGCGTGATGGGAGAAGTAATGAAGCGCCTTGAGGGTAGGGCGTCCGGTGATCGCGTTTCCCGGGCGGTCGCAGCCGTACTTGGATGATACCCGCATACGTTTCTTTTTTTCGTCGCCGTTTCCCCGTAGACCTTCGGGCCGAGCTTCCGCGCATGATTCAGGTGATCCCTGTTTCTTCTGCCCGATCGCGGGTTTTGAACACGGTATACCGCGGGCGCGCGAAAGCGGCAAACGTTCTTTCATTTCGCTACGGAAAGGAGTATGGAGAGATTATTATCTGCCCCAAGGTAATCCGCCGCGAAGCGCATAATGCCGGGCTGGATGTGCGGTTCCAAACTGCACGGATGGTTCTTCACGGCATGATTCATCTTTCCGGCCTTCACCACGAGGAGTCCGAAGGAGCGGATGGGAAAACCCTTTGGCTTGAAGCGCGTCTATTGGATGCCGTGCGCCAGCAGAGAGGCCGCGCCATCCGCGTATCCTCGCCTCGGGCATAAGAATTTTTAGGTTTACATCATGGGAAGAATTATTACAGCACTCGATATTGGGACGTCGACGATTCACACGATTGTTGCGGAGCGCCGCAAGCGTGGGGAGGGACTTCGTATTTTGGGTGTCGGAGTTTCTCCGTCTCTGGGTGTACGCCGGGGAGCGATTGTCGATATAGAAGAGGCGGGTGCTGCGATCCGGCGTTCAGTCGATGATGCCGAAAGAGCAAGTAGTGCTTCGATAAAACAGGTGTGGCTCGCGGTCGGGGGGGCGGCGGTGAGTGTTGCGTCTTCCCGTGGAGTAGTCGCTGTTTCCCGCGCGGACGGAGAAATCTCTCCGGAGGACGTGAAGCGGGCGGTCTCAGCCGCTCAGTCCTTCCTGCCGCGCCAGCCGAATCGCGAGGTGATCCACATGGTTCCCCGCGATTTCAAGGTGGACAACGAATCGGGCGTAAAGGATCCGGTCGGGATGCACGGCGTGCGTCTTGAGGTCGATACCCTCATCATCGAGTGCGCGTCGCCGTTTCTCAAAAATATTTCAAAAACGCTCGAGCACGTCGGTCTCACTGTTGAGGATTTTGTTTTTTCACCTCTCGCAACAGCGGAAGTTGTTCTCACAAAGCGGCAAAAGGAGCTTGGCGTCATGCTCTTGGATATCGGGGGCGGGACAGCAAGCTTCATTGTTTTTGAAGAGGGTGTTCCCATGCAGGCCGGAGTTTTGCCGGTCGGCGGAGGGCACATTACGAATGACATTGCGATTGGATTCCGAACTCATATCGACGTTGCAGAGGCGATAAAGCTCGCATATGGTTCTTGTCTTCCGCGAGAGCTCCCGAAGCGGGAAAGCATCCGTCTTGCGGATTTTGTCGAGGGGGAAAGCGCGATATACTCACGCCGGGAACTCGCTGAGATTATCGAAGCCCGCATGGGGGACGTTTTTGAACTTCTCCATAGAGAGCTCAAAAAAATAAACCGCATCCAGCTTCTGCCCGCGGGGGTTGTCATCGTCGGCGGCTCTTCGCTCTTGCCGGGACTTGTCGATCTTGCGAAGCAGGAGATGCGCCTTCCGATTGAGCGCGGAGCGCTGCAGGAGTTTACTGCGGTTGCCGATGACATCACGGCGCCTTCTCTTGCTCCCGCGCTCGGCGTACTTATGTGGGCGGACAGAATGATTCATGGAGGAGGTAGCGCGTGGAGCAAGGATCTTCCGGGGTTTTCGGAAAACCGATGGATGCGATGGCTCCGGTCTCTTATTCCTTAAGTGTTTCCCATCTGGCGAGATAGTTGCACGGTTTTAAAGGACGTGATACGAATGTCGTAAGAGTAAAACCGTGTCCGAGAGAGGGAATACCTCGTGTTGCAGCGCTGTCTTATAGTATGTAAGTGACATCGGTAATTAACGCCATAAAAAAGAGTAAAAAGAGGACCGATTATGCCCCAATTAAAGCCAGATATAGAAACATACGCGAGAATAAAGGTTGTGGGAGTCGGCGGCGGCGGCGGGAAAGCGGTTACGCGAATGGTTGACCACAAAATCAACGGCGTTGATTTTGTGACGATAAATACCGATGCACAGGATCTCCATTTCACGAAAGCCCGCATGAAAATCCATATCGGGAAGAATTTGACAAAAGGACTTGGCGCGGGGATGAATCCGGAGGTTGGGCGCCAGGCCGCTGAAGAAAATAGAGACGAAATCCACGAAACACTCAAAGGGTCTGATATGGTTTTTTTGACCGCCGGGCTCGGCGGCGGAACGGGATCGGGCGCGGGGCCTGTTGTCGCGGAAGCGGCGCGGGATGCGGGAGCGCTCGTGATAGGCGTTGTGACAAAACCATTTTCATTCGAGGGCGAGCAGAGAAAGCGCATTGCGGAAGAAGCGTGGTTCCAGCTTCGTGATCGGGTTGATGCCCTTGTTACGATTCATAACGACCGGCTTCTTGGCGTTATCAACAAGGAAACCCCTCTTTTGAATGCGTTTTTGATCTGCGACGATGTTTTGCGTCAAGCAGTCCAGGGGATTTCCGATCTTATCATTACCCCGGGCATCATTAACGTTGATTTTGCAGACGTCAAGGCCATTATGGCAGACGCGGGAACCGCTCTCATGGGCGTTGGCTACGGCGTGGGAGAGGATCGTGCGGTTGCAGCGGCAAAAGCCGCGATAAACTCTCCGCTCCTTGACGTTTCTATAGACGGCGCTCGCGGGGTCTTGTTTAACGTATCCGGAGGAACTGACCTTACTATGTGGGAAATAAACGAAGCCGCGCGGGTGATTACGGGTTCTATTGATTCGACCGCAAAAGTCATTTTTGGCGCGGTTCATGATGATCGTTTGAAAAAGGGAGAGATCAAGATTACGGTTATCGCGACCGGATTTACAGAGGCGCGAGCCACAAAGGTAGCTGAGTCCGAGGAGGCGGCTCACGCGGTGAAGCGTTTTGCGCCCCAGGAGGTGCGTTCCTCCAAGGAAGAGCGAGAGCCCGAATCAGAATGGGACGCGGTGCCTGCGTTTTTGCGGCGGAAACTCAAATAACCGCATATCTTCATACTATTATCAAGGCCACGGTAAGAGACATATCGAAAAATCCGCATTGAGCGGTTTTTGTTTCACCAGAAAATTTCTCTTCTCTGTTGTCAATGAAATTCAGGTTATCCACAGAAATTTTTTGACCGTGTGTGAATCCGCGTGCGTATAATGGAGATAGGATTTTGCGGATGCGTTTGGCCGCAAAATGCTTTTCAACACCACTTCTTCAAAAAGGAAGTGATCAAGAATTCTCTTTCGCCCGAGGACGGAAACCGAGGGGGGCGGAAGAGAATTTTTATCTCTAATCTCTGAATCCTTTTTCCGATCTTTCCGGCGTGTACGCTTAGGAAACACCGGAGAATGCACTAATTTTTTATGCGAGAAGCAGCAAAACAAAACGAGATCCAACGAGCGAGTCAAAGCCGCAAGCGGGCGTTACCCTTGAAGCGCCGCTTCACAAAAGCGGGTGTTCACCCCTTCGACGAGGTCCAATGGCGGATGCATAAGGTCCTTGTGCGGGGTTCAAACGGATCAAAAGAGGAACGTGAGCTTGAATTTCCGGCATTTTGGTCCGATAACGCGGCTTCGATCGCGGGATCGAAATATTTCCGGGGGAGAATCGGTTCTCCAGAGCGCGAGACGTCAGTGCGGTCTATGATCACGCGCGTTGTTTCTGTCATAAGCGCGTGGGGCCGTGACTCTGGATATTTTTCAACCGAGGACGAGTCTACAGTTTTTGCGGACGAGCTCACGCATATACTTCTCCATCAAAAAGCGGCATTCAATTCTCCCGTATGGTTTAATGTCGGCGTTGAAGATCCGCCGCAGTGTTCCGCTTGTTTCATCCTTGCGGTGGATGACAACATGGAATCGATTCTTGACTGGATCTATACCGAAGGAATGATTTTCAAGCGCGGGTCTGGTGCAGGCGTAAATCTTTCTCCGCTTCGATCAAGCATGGAGACGCTCTCAAGAGGCGGAGTGTCATCAGGTCCGGTTTCCTTTATGCGCGGAGCGGATTCTGTCGCGGGCATGATCGCTTCCGGCGGCTCGACCAGGCGCGCGGCAAAGATGGTGGTCTTGAATATTGATCACCCGGACATCATGCGTTTTATCCGCTGCAAGGCCGAGGAAGAGAAGAAAGTCCGCGCGCTCATGGAAACGGGGTATGACATGTATGATTTAAATAACCCCGCGTGGAATTCTATTCAGTACCAGAACGCGAACAATTCCGTTCGCGTGACCGACGAGTTCATGGAGGCGGTTGAGCGGGATGAGACATTTGGGACAAAGTTCGTCGGGACCAACAAACCCGCCCAGGAATACCGCGCGCGCGATCTTATGCATGCGATTGCGGAGGCCGCGTGGGAATCCGGCGACCCGGGAATGCAGTACGATACGATTATAAACAAGTGGCATACCTGTCCCAATACCGGAAGGATAAACGCGTCAAATCCGTGCTCGGAATACATGCATCTTGATAATTCCGCCTGTAATCTCGCGTCAATCAACGTCATAAAGTATTTAAATCCCGACGGTTCGTTCAATGTCCGTGATTTTATACACACAATTGACGTTGTCATCCTTGCACAGGAGATTCTGGTCGGGGGCTCGAGCTATCCGACGGAAAAAATCGGGGAAAACGCCCGGAACTACCGTGAGCTCGGGCTCGGATACGCGAATTTGGGCGCGCTTTTGATGACCTGGGGTTTTCCGTATGATTCCGACGAGGCGCGCCACACCGCGGCCGCGATTACGGCGTTGATGACCGGCGAGGCGTACCGTTATTCCGCGGAGGTTGCAAAACGTATGGGCCCGTATGCGGGCTACGCCATAAACAAAGAACCCCAGCTTCGCGTACTCTCCATGCATCGCGGAGAATTGGATCGCGTGCGCGAAGACCGGGTGCGTGACGCCGCAATCTATAGAGCCGCCGAGAAAGCATGGGATGACGCGGTCTTTTTGGGGAAAAAATACGGCGTCAGAAATTCGCAGGTGACCGTGATCGCGCCCACGGGAACGATCGCACTCATGATGGATTGCGCGACGACCGGGATCGAGCCCGAATTTGCGCTCGTCAAAACAAAAAATCTTGTCGGTGGCGGTACGATGCGGTTCGTGAATACCGCGATTCCCGACGCGTTGAAAAATATTGGTTACTCCGATGCGGAGCGCGACCTCATTGTTGCGCACATCGAATCACAAGGGACGATTGAGGGGGCGCCCGCCCTGAAAGACGAGCACGTGGCGGTATTTGATTGTGCGGTGCGGCCAACAAACGGCGTGCGGTCAATCCACTGGCAGGGGCATGTCAAAATGGTTGCGGCGGTCCAGCCCTTTATTTCCGGCGCGATTTCAAAAACATTCAATATGCCCGCTGATACGACCGTCGACGAAATAATGAAGGCCTACATCATGGGGTGGCATCTCGGCCTCAAAGCGTTTGCGGTGTATCGCGACGGCTCCAAAGCGGCACAGCCCTTGGTCACCGCGAGCGGCAAGGCCGGCTCAAAAAAAGTAGAAAAACCGTTTCGTCGCCGGCTCCCGCCAACGCGGCCTTCGGAAACGCACAAGTTTTCTATCGCCGGCCACGAGGGGTATCTCACCTACAGCATGTATGAAAATCGCGACCTTGCCGAAATTTTCATCACCATGTCAAAGCAGGGCTCGACCCTTGCGGGACTCTTGGACGCGTTCGCAATTTCGATTTCAATCGCGCTCCAGCACGGGGTTCCTTTAAAAACCCTTGCGCGAAAATTCGTCTACGGGAGGTTTGAGCCCGCGGGATTTACCGAAAACTCAGATATCCAGGTTGCAACTTCAATTACCGACTATATTTTCCGCTACCTCGCGCTTCGATTTTTGTCAGCGTCCGATCTTGACGAGATTGGCGTAAAAGGCGCGGCGAAAGAAGTGCCCGCGACCGTGACGAACGTCAAGGCCGTTGTCGCGACCGAATCGCTTGCGCCGTCCGCGCCTGTCATAAAAACCGCGGAATCAAAAGTTGTGTTTGCGGATTCGGTATGCCGCGAATGCGGAGGAATGCTCGTGCAGACCGGCGCCTGCAAAACATGTTTTCAGTGCGGGACCTCGACCGGCGGGTGTTGATTGTAACGGCAGTTATCTTTAAAAACACGCACGGCTCCTCCAGCGAGGAGCCGTGCTCAGTATTCGGCTGGCAACCCCGCCCGAGGCGGGGACCATGCTTGCCCGGCCTCATAATGGTTTTCAAAGATAACTGCCGTTTTTTGATGTAGAATGGGATAAAGGAATGTAAGCCGGAAACAGATTTTATGCTATATATCTTCACAGGCAATGGTAAGGGTAAAACTACGTCCGCACTTGGGGCTGCCGCGCGCGCGGTTGGCGAAGGGAAGCGCGTTTTAATGGTGCAGTTCATCAAAGGTCCATGGAAATCAGGAGAGGATGATATTGAAATAAAAGGAAAGGGCGAGTTTAAACTTGTGAAGATGGGAAAGGGATTTGTCGGAATTCTCGGCGATACGCTTCCGCGAAAAGAGCATGAAAAAGCCGCAGAGGAAGCGCTTCACTACGCAAAAAAAGAAACTGAATCCGGCAATTGGGATATTCTCATTCTTGACGAAGTGAATAACGCGGTCGCCTTAAATCTCATCTCAAAAAAAACGGTCTTAGAACTTATCGATTTTATCAAGGGAGCGGAAGCGAACGATCGAACAAGCGGAGTCGAGATTAGCTCGACGAAGCGATCGAACATTGAACATACCATATTAACCGGCCGCGACGCGCCGAAAGAATTCATTGACCGTGCTGACTTGGTAACCGAGATGAAAGATATAAAGCATCCATACGAAAAGGGCATGAAGGGAAAACGGGGACTCGAATATTAAATCGGTATTTGGTAAAGTAGCGCCAATGACCAAGGCGCGGATTTTTTTCTTCATTATGCTGTCGTTTGCCGGAGGAATCGCAGGGCGGTCGTTCATTGAAATTCCGTATACAGTTCTTTTCCCGATTTTTATTATCGGGTTTCTCGTGATTCTCGCAGGGCTTCTGCGGAAGAAAAAACAGTTCTGGGCTACCGGGCTCATGATTCTTGCGGTTCTCGTCGGAATTGTTCGCTACGATTATTATGATTATTCCCAGCCAGTACTTCGTGAGCTTTACGGAAAGTCGTTTACTTTCGAAGGATATGTGTTTCGCGAGCCATCGCGAAGCGATAAGGCGTTGAATTTCTCGTTTCGGGTTGAATCGCTTGAGGGAACAGTGCTCGACCGGCCGTTTCTCGTGCGTGTAACAACGCGCCGGTATCCGGAGTATGAAATCGGAGATGTTCTTGTTGTTCGCGGCGTTATTAAGGAGCCCGAAAATTTAAATGGTTTTGATTACGCGGCCTATTTGAAAAAAGACGGCATATTCGCGGTTGTTTCGTTTCCGGTTATCGAGGAAAAAGGGGGACGGAAGGGAAATCCGATTGTTCTTTTTTTGTCTAGCGTAAAGCATGCGTTTGAAGAAAAAATTGCGGCAGCACTCCCCGAGCCCCACGGCGCGCTTGCGAAGGGGCTTTTATTGGGCGAGCGCGAATCAATTCCGGATGATTTGAAGCAAGCGTTCAATCGCGCGGGCGTCACCCATATTGTTGCGCTCTCCGGCTACAATATTACGATTGTCGGCTCATTTTTTCTGTCGTTTTTAATTTTTCTTACGATTCCGTTTTATCGGGCGTTTTGGATTGCAACGTCGGGAATTATCCTTTTTGTTATACTTACGGGTGCGTCGCCCTCGGTCACGCGTGCGGGGATCATGGGGATATTGGTGCTCATCGCGAGCCGCGAGGGACGGATATATCAGATGAAAAACGCACTCGCCTTCGCCGGAGCCCTTATGCTTTTTCATAACCCGTATGTTCTTCGATTTGATGCCGCCTTCGAGCTTTCGTTTCTTGCGACTGTAGGCCTTATGGTGATCTCGCCTCGGATAGAAGAGCGGATCGTGGAGCGTTTTCATCGGCTTCGCGCGCGCATTCGGGGCGCCGAGGAGTTCCATCGGGAAGGATCGAACATTATTTTCCGGACATTCGCCGAAACCATTGGCGCGCAGGCCGCGGTACTCCCGCTTCTTATTGTTCTTTTTGGGCGCGTGTCTCTCATAAGCCCGATATCAAACGTTGCGATTGTTCTCGCGGTTCCCTACGCCATGGCGGCCTCCTTCATAACCGGCGTTCTCGGATTTTTCTCAGCAGCACTTTCGAATATATCGGCGTTTGTATCATGGGCGATTCTTGAATATATGATTCGTATGATTGAATTTTTTGCCAAATTTCCGTACGCGTCAGTTGAAATTCCGCCTGGCGTAGCCCCGTTTATTGCTTTCGGGTCGGCTCTCGCGGTTCTTTTTTATTTCTTCACGCGCTTTTATGGAACGGACAGAACGACTCGTTAAAATCGGCGGCGTGTTGGTTTTTGCGGCTTCGGTTGCTTTCGTATGGTATGCGGTATTTACCTATCAGGCGCGTGCGAACCCGAGAATGACGTTTTTTGACGTGGGGCAAGGAGACGCGATTTTTCTTGAGATGCCGAACGGGAATCAAGTGCTTATCGACGGCGGGCCCGGGGGTCGGGTGCTTGCGCGTCTCGGGCGCGCGATGCCCTTCTGGGACCGCTCAATCGACATCCTCATTCTCACGCATCCGCATCTTGACCACGTGGAGGGGCTGATTGATGTTTTAGAGCGCTACCGTGTCGGGATGATTGTTACAAGCGGCGCGGGATACAAAACGCCGGAAGCCCAGGAGTGGCAGAAGATTATCCGCGAGAAAAATATTCCGCTTCATATTGCGCGCGCTGGCGAGCGATTTAATCTCGGAGGCGGAGGTGTTCTTGATATATTTCTTCCGTTTGCGGATTTTTCCGGAAGCGCGCCGAAAGAGATTCACGACGCCATGGTCGCAGCAAAATTTTCTTTTGGAAAAAATTCCGTTCTTCTTATGGGGGACGCGGAGCGGGAGTTTGAGTATAAGCTTGTCTTTTTCGGCTTTCCGGTTGATTCCGATATTCTCAAGATCGGACACCACGGCTCCAGAACGTCTTCGGCCGAAGAATTTGTGCGCGCGGTGAGCCCTATTGTTTCCGTGATTGAGGTTGGGAAGAAAAACCGCTACGGCCATCCGCATGAAGAGACGATTGGTACGCTTGGCCGATTCGGTGGTAGAATATTGAGAACCGACGAATCGGGTGACATCAGAGTAAAATTCACAGGGCGAGAGTTTATTGTCGAGTAGCACGCGTTTGGCATGTAACATTTATAATTCATCATTCGTCATATGTACGAGCCAAAAAATTACGATCATTTAATCGGAACGCCCGGATTTAGCGAGGTGCTTTTGAAAAATCATTTTACGCTCTATCAGGGCTACGTAAAAAATACAAATGCGCTTATCGAGGCGTTTGCTGATTTAGAAAAAAATGAAAAAGCCGCGACTCCCGCGTATGCGGAATTGAAGCGGCGATTCCCGTGGGAATTTAACGGCATGCGGCTTCACGAATTTTATTTCGGGAATATGACGAGTACGGGCGGCGCGCTTGATTCCGCATCCGGACTCTACAAAAAAATCGTCGAGGGTTACGGTAGCTTTGAGACGTGGGAAAAAAATTTCAAGGCGGTCGGCGCGATGCGTGGAATCGGCTGGGCGATTCTCTATGAAGATAGCGCAACGGGGGATCTTTTTAATATCTGGGTGAATGAACACGACTTTGGCCATCTCACGGGCGCAAAGCCCATTCTAGTTCTCGATGTGTTCGAGCACGCCTATATTCTTGATTATGGCCTCAAGCGCGCGGACTATATCGAGGCGTTTTTCAAAGCAATTGATTGGGGGATAGTTCTCGGCAGGTTCGGAAAATAGTGATCATTTGTAACAATGGCGCGGGGCTGACCCGCGCCTTGAGTTTTTAAAGAGTGTTTGCTACAGTACGAAAGTATGAAAGGAATTTCTTTCCCGGTATTTAAAACAAAAAGCGAAGGGATTTCGCAGAAATTTTCTCTCGAAGATCCGGCCGAGCGCCGGAAATATTTTGACGCGAAAGCCGGGCCCGAGATAGAAAAACTCCGCGGCTACCTTCGCGATAATACTTTTGTGGGATTTTTGCTCGGACCGAAAAATTCCGGCAAGGGAACGTATTCGAAACTTTTTATGGAGGCCGTGGGGAGCGAGCGCGTCGCGCATATCTCCGTGGGCGATATTGTGCGAAGCGTCCATAAAGACATTGAGGCGGGAAAGGAGCAGGAGCTTATGGATTTCTTGAAACGCCGTTATCGCGGATTTATCACGGTTGAAAAAGCGATCGACGTGATTCTCGGGCGCGATACGAAAACGCTTCTTCCCACCGAGGTGATCCTTGCGCTCGTTGAGCGCGAGATCGATCGTATCGGCCGCAAAGCCGTTTTCATCGACGGGTTTCCGAGAAATCTCGACCAGGTCTCCTATTCTTTGTATTTTCGGGCTCTCATCGGATACCGCGATGATCCGGATTTTTTTGTGTTTATCGACGTGCCCGAGGCGGTGATTGATGAGCGGATGCGCTACCGCGTGATTTGTCCCGTCTGCCAGACGCCGCGAAACACGAAGCTTTTGCGAACGCGCGACGTTGGTTATGATGAGGCGAAAAAAACATTTTATCTCGTCTGCGACAGCGAATCGTGCGAGGGAGCGAGAATGATTTCAAAGGAAGGCGATGAGTTGGGAATTGAGGCGATACGCGATCGCATCGAAATCGATGCAAAAGTCATAAAAACACTTCTTGATCTCCAGGGCGTTCCAAAAGTATTTTTGAGGAATTCCGTTCCGGTTGATTCGGCAAAAGAGTACGTGGATGACTATGAGATTACACCGGAGTATCGCTACGAGTGGGATACGAGTGCGAAAAAAGTGAATATCATCGAAGAACCTTGGACCGTGAAGAACGATGAAGGGATACCGTCATACAGTCTACATCCGGCGCCGGTTGCTATTTCTCTTATCAAACAAACTGCCCGCGTTCTCGGGCTTTAAGCAAGCATGGAGGAGAAGAAACAAAAACCTCGCTTGGAAGGGACGGTATCTTTAGACTTACTTGTAATGGCGGGGTGTCGCACAGGAGCGCTTTTTACGCTTCCGATTTAGAACAGTTCCCTATAAGTGTTTTGATCTAAAGCCTAATCCCTTAAGCGAGGTTCCACTCCTATTATATGTCCGTTTCTATGTCATGACTACAAACCCTTTCATAGTCGTCTTTTGAGTATTCCCATTGGCAGATTTTCGGGATAAAGCGGGATTTTGGGGAAAAGCAGGGGAAAAAGCAGGGGAAATCGTATGGATTAGAAGTTGGGCGATACGGGATAAACATCGCCTTTTTTACTTGACAGATTTTTGCGAGAGGTCTTCTTGACTGAAGAAGGGGCATGCGTTATGTATAAGTGTAGTACGGTTCGGGGGCATCACATTCTCGAGAGGGGGACTCTATGACGTTCGCTAGGGGTGATCTAGTAACGTTGGATCCCGACAAGGTCAGGGAGCGTGCGGCCGCACGCCCTGCCTGCCTGGAGAACGCGCGTAAGCTCGCGCTGGCTGATGCGGGCGTCACGTTCCGCATCACGGAGATCAAGGGGGGCGCGGGTTCTGTTCCGCTTTTCCTTGTCCGTGTTGTGGACGGGGACCTGACCGTGGAGCAGGAGGAGGTACTCGAACGGGTCGGTCCAATCGCCCAAGTGGGTGAGCTCCTGTGTCGCCAGGCAGTAGTCACCGCCCACTAAGGAGACGGGCGTAGTCGGATAGACGCAGTAGGTCCGCCCCCGGGCCAATGTAGCGGATCGCGCGATCCGCTACGCAACATCCCCCCGCGGACGCAAGTCCAAGGGGGGCAAAAATTTTTCAAAAAGGTATCAGTATTCTCGTATAAAATCAAAGTGTAAGATAGTGTTTTTAAAAAAAGAACGGGCATTGCCCGTTTTTATGTGTGAGAACTTTTCGGATCGATGATGAATACTTCGAGTATTTTCATATCGCCGCTGGATTTTATCTCCGTTATTGCGATTCTGATGCGCTTTTCGAATTTCGGGACGATCCGCGGTATTTCTGTCTTTACTCTTTTTGCCCATTCTCGTGCCTGAATAAGGAATCCTGCCGTGATCGCCTCTTCAGAAAGGGCGAGCCGCGCGATGATCTCCGTCCGTCGTTCCTCTGCCGCGAAATTCACCTTCCCGGAGGATACGGGTACGTCGATTTCGGGGCGTTCGCCTTCGCGAAGCGCTTCTTCATATGGGGCGTTCGGAGATGTATCGATATGGCCGAAAATCGTTTCGAGAAGCTTCACAAGGATGCGGACTATTGGTGCGAATACAGCCATTCGATCCACCTCCTTTCCCTGTATAAGGTGCTATGAGTTCATTATAGGATAGGGGAGGGACGAAAAAAACGCAAATATTCGAAAAACCGTAAACACGCCACCCAAATGGCGTATTTACGGTTTTGAAGTTCTGAAGTCGAACTTCAGTTTATATATGACAAAAACGGCTCAACGGGAATTCCCGTTGAGCCGTTTAAGAGTAAATACGTGTTGTGTTTCTAGGTATCGAACTCGGAGGGCTCGACAAACACGTCGGGAGAATTTTTCGTTCATTACTCGTATCGGGCTAGTGGGAGTCAATTCGTTCCTCACGAATTCCCGGGACGGCTTTTGTTCAATTTATATTTTTGTAGCCGCCCCGCCAAAAGCAAATGTCTTTGCTTTTGGTCCCAGCGTCACATCCTCCGGGGAATCTCTTATTTCATTATCAATATCGGGCCACTGGGAGTCGAACCCAGCGTTACACCCACCCCAAGGGTGTGTGTTGCCGCTACACTATGGCCCGATATTGATAATGGATGTAAAGGTAGATTCCCGCGAAAAGATTGGTAATCTTTTCGCCCCCTCGGACGTGTGTTGCCGCTACACTACGGCCCGTTTGATCCACTTCAATATAGCATGCGCGAGTTTTTTTTCCTTTTTCTGAAATCCGTGGTTTGCGCCTTTTATAATTATACCAAAAAACGATTTTGCTTGCCCGCCTGAATTTTGTTTGGAAAAATTTTGGCGGGTCGAAACCGCGTTTTTGCGAAACGCGTCCATAATGTTTTTTATTGGGCGGTCGCGATGTTCGTCTTTTGATCCGATAATGACTGCGACTGCTACGCGAACGCTTTTGAGTTCTTTCCAATTTGCTTTTGGATTGTGATAGGGGAATACATCTTCCGCGTGTCCCGCTTCAAATAAGCTCAAATACCTGGCCGCAGAGTATATTCCATATTCTTGGGGGAGGAGAGCGTCTTTGTTTTTTGTTTGTTTCGCGATTCTAATCGCCCGCGACATTTTTTTCGCGTCTCCGGTTTTCCACGCGGACATATCGCTTATGGCGCCCGCAAGTATGATGCCTTTTACCGCGGGATTTTTCTTCTTGTATTGGTAATAGAGCGCTTTGTTTGCGCCGGTCGAGGACCCCGCAAGAATAATTTTTTTGTATCCGAGTTTTTTTGCAAGGCGAATTACGGTGTCTATGTCGCGCACGCACTCTTCGAATTTTTCAAATGCGCCACCGATGGGTTTTTGTTTCGGTCCCCGTGAGACAATGTCGTGTCCCCGTGTATTAAACTTGAAATACGCGATTTGGTTTTTTGTGCACGAAGAAGAAAGCTCCTTCATGAGCGTCTGGCCAGACGAGAATCTTGATGTAAGGCCGTGGAGCCAGATAAGGGCAATTTTCCCTTTCTTTTTTGGCGGGACCACAACGCCTTCGAGCGTAATGCCGTCAGATGTTTTTATGCGAGTGAGGAGAACAGGAATCATATATAAAAATTCCAAATCCTAAGCACCAAATTACAAACAATCTCGAAATTCTAATGACCTAAATTCAAAACGTGTTTTGATATTTAAAATTTCGATCATTGGGATTTGTTTGGAATTTGTGATTTGTGATTTGGTGCTTTTTCGGCGTATCGCTTCGCAAGCTCCACGATAAATCGAACGCCGACGCCCGATGCTCCTTTTGAGAGAAATTCCGAGTCAATGGTTGTCATTTTCGGGGCGATATCAATGTGAGCCCAGTCGGCTTCTCCGGTGAACTGCTCCAAGAATTTTGCTCCGTGGATTGCGCCACCATAGCGGTCGCTTTTGGCGATGTTTGAAAGGTCGCCGAACGTTCCCTTGATATCCGCGAGGTATTCGTCCCACAACGGAAACGGCCAGACATAGTCCCCGGATTTTGATCCGACGTCCCGTAAAAGATCCTCGGTTTCTTTCTTTTTTGTAAATACCGCGGACATAAAATTTCCGACGGCAACGTGCGCCGCACCGGTCAAGGTCGCAAAATCAACCATAAGTCCGGGCTTGAAATACTTCCATCCGTACCATAACGCGTCCGATAAAATGACGCGGCCTTCGGCGTCGGTGTTTAGGACCTCGATTGTTTTTCCGGACATGGTTTTTAAAAGGTCCCCCGGCCGATAGCTTGATCCGGACGGCATGTTTTCGACAGCAGGAACTATTCCTACTGCATTAATCGGAAGCTTGAGGCGCGCGATTGCGGCAACGCCGTGGATTACCGCAGCACCCCCGGACATATCCATATGCATTTCATATATATACTGGTCGGGCTTGATGTTGAGGCCGCCCGTATCAAATGTCACTCCTTTTCCGACAAGCACAAGCGGTTTTTGATCTTTGTGTCCGCCTTTGTACTCCATAATAATGAATCGCGGCGGCTCTGTTGAACCTTGCGCAACGCCGAGAATTCCACCCATACCAAGCGCTTTCATTTTTTTCTCGTCAAAAATCGTTACGGGAATGTTCCATTCTTTTCCTGCGCGCTTTGCCTCTGCGGCAAGGAGCTTTGGCGTCATGTCGCCACCCGGGGTGTTTGCAAGATCCCGTGCGCGATTTGTTTCCTCTCCGATAATTATTCCTTCGGTGATTTTTTGCTCTACGTCGCGGATGAGTTTTTTTTCAACGGCAAGCGTTATATTTTTTACTTTCGGCCATCCGTCCTTCGGCGTTTCTTTATAGCGGTTGAAGTCGTAGTCCGCGAGAATCGCGTTTGTCGCGACGCGAGCCGCGTGGTTTTCTTCCGTTCCAAAGACGTCACTAAGCGGCAGTGCGAACTCTTTTATTTTTTCCCGTTTTGCGAATTGAACCATTCGGCGAGGGATGAGAAGCGCTTTTCGCGTGTTCCACGCCTTTCGCTCTCCGAGTCCGAAAAACGCAATCCGGGTATTTTTCCCGCGCGGCGTCCATAAGAGTTTTGTTTCCCCGTCCTCTCCCGTGAATTCCTCTTTTAGGAATTTTTTTGTCACCGCCCGCATCGGAGAAGGAAGGAATTGGAAAAAAGCCGCTTTTTCAAGCGGTTCGCCTTTGAATGCGGGAAGAAAGATGTTTTGTGCGCGCCGAAGCGCATTCATTTCGATTGCCGTGATTCGCATAGGCGTTATGTTTTGTGTATTTTTTTGATGCATTTGACGCAGGCCTTGATTCGTTTTCCGTATTCATTCCGGGCCCATTGAAGATTTGGGTATTTCCGAACGGTCGTTGTCGGATTATAATGACTCCGAAGGAATGCGCGTTTTCCGGCGCTCGTCGAACCCTTTTCGCAGATTGCACACACTTTCATAAAATTTCAGTATTAGACCCGGATAATATAGCATAGAAGAATGGAAAGCGCAATAGTATTTACATTTCAAATAGCGATTCTTGTTTTTTCCGTTGTGATACACGAGGTGTCGCACGGATACGCCGCGCTTTTTTTGGGCGACCGGACCGCGCTCTACGCGGGGCGCCTTACGTTAAATCCGATAAAACACGTTGATCCCTTTGGTTCAATCATTCTTCCTGCGATTTCGATTTTTTTGGGCGGGCCGTTGTTCGGCTGGGCAAAGCCCGTGCCGTATAATCCGTATAATCTCCGGGCGCAGGACTGGGGGCCGGCTATTGTTGGCTTTGCGGGGCCTGGATCAAATCTTCTGCTTGCGGTCGCCTCCGGGCTTCTTATCCGTTTTTCTGCCTCCGCCGCAGAGGGAAGCGTATTTTTTTCAAACCTTGTCGTGATCGCGTCATACGTCGCTGTCGCGAATTTGTTCTTGTTCGTATTTAATTTAATTCCCATTCCTCCACTTGACGGATCAAAAGTTCTTTTTGCCGTTTTGCCGTACCGGTGGGAGGGCGTGAAGTCGCTTCTCGAGCGATACGGATTTTTCATTCTTCTCATTTTTATTTTCGTTCTCGCGGGATGGCTTCTTCCCGTTGTTTCGTTTGTGTTTCGCGTGATTGCGGGTCCGGGGGCCTTGTGATCGGGGCGGCAGAAAACCAGTCAAAATTGTAGTGGCGGGGTTTGACTTTCGCTCGGTATATTGGTATTATCGTATTTGTCCACGCCCCAGAAGACCATGGGTTTACCCGTGGAGCTTCATATTTCATGATGTTTCGATGCCGACTATAAATCAGCTGATCAAGCACGGAAGAAAATTCCGCGCGTATAAGTCGAAGTCACCTGCCTTGGGCAGGGGTTTTAATGTTTTGGAGAATCGTCCGGTGCCGTACGCGTCTCCGTTTAAGCGGGGCGTGTGCATCAAAGTAACGACGATGACCCCCAAAAAGCCAAATTCTGCGCTTCGGAAAGTCGCCCGCGTCCGTTTGACGAACGGCATGGAGGTGACCGCCTATATTCCCGGCGAAGGACACGCACTCCAAGAGCACTCGGTTGTTTTGATCCGCGGGGGGCGCGTAAAGGACTTGCCCGGCGTTCGGTATCACATTGTCCGCGGTATCCTTGATACAACTGGCGTTGAAGGAAGAAAACAGCAGCGGTCAAAGTACGGGGCGAAGCGACCAAAATCCTAAGCACGAAATTCGAAATCCTAAACAAATCCCAAATTCGAAATTCCAATGTTCCAAACGTGTTTATAATTTGTGGTTTGATTCATTGTGATTTGTTTAGTATTTAGATATTAAGATTTAGGATTTAAGTGGATATGCGAAGAAAACGAAAATTTCAACGGGATATTCTTCCGGATCCGAAGTATTCAAACGTCGCAATCGCGAAGTTTATTAACTATGTCATGAAGGGCGGGAAGAAGTCGGTCGCGCAGAAAGTTGTCTATCGAACTTTTGATTTGATTGAGAAAAAGTATAATCAAGATCCGCTTGTTGTTTTTGACACGGCGATGAGGAACGTAGGCCCACTTCTTGAAGTCCGTTCCCGCCGGATTGGAGGGGCGACCTATCAGGTGCCGCGCGAAGTCCGCGGCGAGCGTAGAATGGCGCTGACATACCGTTGGATTTTGGATGCCGCGCGATCAAAAAAAGGAAAACCAATGCATGAAAAACTCGCGGAGGAATTGGTGCTCGCCGCAAAAAACGAGGGCTCCGCTATAAAGAAAAAAATAGACACTCATAGAATGGCGGATGCGAATAAGGCGTTTGCGCATTTTGCGTGGTAGGTTGCTCGATGACACTATTTCTCAACACGGCTATCGTCCCGGCCAGCGCCGGGACTCACCTCAGGGATTCTGCCTCGCTCGTCCCTCTCCGCCAGACGGCGGATTGGGACACCAGGCCCGCTCGGCAGAATCATGGTTTCGAAATAGTGTCATCTCGCTTTTGAATTTTCTTAATGTATGCTCCGCGAATATCCGTTAGAACGAACTCGAAATATAGGCATTATTGCCCACATTGATGCCGGGAAAACGACTGTTTCCGAGCGGGTTTTGTTTTATACCGGCGTATCACATAAAATCGGCGAAGTGCACGAGGGAGATACGGTGATGGACTGGATGGAGCAGGAGCGAGAGCGCGGAATTACGATTACGTCTGCCGCAACAAACTGTTTTTGGAAGCCGACATACGCGCCGCAGACAAAAGAACACGAATACCGGATTAATTTGATTGATACTCCGGGGCACATTGATTTTACGGTTGAGGTGAAGCGCTCGCTTCGCGTCCTTGATGGCGCGGTTGTGGTATTTGACGGCGTTGCGGGCGTAGAGCCGCAATCAGAGACCAATTGGCGCTATGCCGACGACTACCACGTGCCGCGTGTGTGTTTCATCAACAAACTCGACCGGACAGGGGCGTCTTTTGAGCGCTCGCTTGCCTCGATTCACGAGCGCCTGACGCCGAATGCGGTCGCTGTCCAGTATCCGGTGGGTTTGGAACAGGACTTTGAAGGGGTTATTGATCTTTTGAATATGAAAGTTGCCCGTTTCGAAGGCGATAAGGGAGAGAATGTCGTGTGGGAAGACGTTCCGGAATCGATGAGCGCGATCGCGGAGGAATGGCGGCACAAAATGGTTGAAAAAATTGCAGAGTCGGATGACGCACTCACCCACAAATATCTCCAGGAGAAAGAAATTTCTGTTCCCGAGCTAAAGGCGGCGCTTCGCGCGGCCGCGCTCTCGTATAAATTGGTTCCGGTGCTTACGGGGTCCGCCCTGAAAAATAAAGGCGTGCAATTGGTGCTTGACGCGGTCGTTGATTATCTTCCGTCTCCCGTTGATCTTCCGCCGGTAAAAGGAATTGACCAAAAGACCGGTGCGGAGACAACGCGCGAGGCAACGGACGATGCGCCGTTTGCCGCGCTTGCATTCAAGCTCCAAACCGATCCCTACGTTGGCCAGCTCACATTTTTCCGCGTGTATTCCGGGACACTCTCCGCGGGAAGCTACGTTTTAAATTCAACAAAGGATTCGCAGGAGCGTGTTGGCCGGATTTTACGCATGCACGCAAACACGCGCGAGGAACTAAAAGAGATTCAGGCAGGAAACATCGGCGCGATCGTCGGCCTGAAAAATACGCATACCGGGGATACCCTCTGCGATCCCGAGCATCCGATTATTCTTGAGCGAATCATATTCCCCGAGCCCGTCGTGTCGTTGAAAATCGAGCCCAAAACAAAAGCGGACCAGGAAAAAATGGGTATGGCATTAAAGCGTCTATCTGAAGAAGATCCGACGT
>Ga0209518_1001081_pt1 | contig 31413 bp, 48 predicted proteins | sample RifGroB1_FD_183993 | JGI IMG/M metagenome (GOLD analysis project Ga0209518, IMG submission 183993) | Groundwater microbial communities from Rifle, Colorado, USA - Groundwater B1 (SPAdes) (version 2) | ecosystem: Environmental > Aquatic > Deep subsurface > Groundwater | place: Rifle, Colorado...
CTATAACCACGAAATGGTTTCAACAAAAATTGCGGTTAGTATTGCCGACAGACTAAAGTTTTCCAAAAAAGAGAAGGATAAATTTGTAACATTAGTCCGCTGGCATCAATTCACGGTTGATGAAAGACAAACCGACTCTGCAATCCGTCGCTTCCTAAAAAACGTAGGCTTAGAAAACGTCGAGGACATGCTAGCACTTCGCGTCGCCGATCGTCTTGGGGGCGGGGCAAGAGAAACCTCATGGAGGTTGGAAGAATTTAAAAAGAGACTTCTAGAGGTACAGAAAGAACCCTTCTCCATAAAAGACCTGAAAATAAACGGCAATGATGTAATGAAAGCCCTTCACATCGTTTCAGGGCCTGCGGTCGGCAAAATTCTGGAAAAGATTTTTGAAGAAGTTGTTGAAAAGAAAATCAAGAACGAGAGGAAAACCCTACTCAAGAAACTATCTTCGCTTTAACTTCTTCTCTAGCTCGTCCCAGGTAACTAAAATTGGGACGGCGACGAAGGGGGAAGAATAAGTGCCCGAAATGGTTCCGATTAGAAGCGCCACAGCAAACCATTTGATTGTTTCCCCACCAAGTAAGATTAAGGCAACAAGCATAAAAATTATGGTGAGGGAATTATTTATTGACCTGACCATGGTTTCGCTTATGGCTTTATTTGCCAAAATGTAAATACCCTCTTTATTTTTCTTTTGGTTCTCCCTAATCCTGTCAAAAACAACAATTGTGTCATGAACCGAAAAGGAAAGTGTGGTAAGCATTGCTGTAACAAACAAAAAGTCTATTTCCGCTCCAAAGAAATGCCCCAGAATTGTAAATGACCCCAAAAGAACTAAACTGTCATGAAGTGTTGCCAGAGTTGCCGAAATTCCAAACTTAAAACTTTTAAACTGAATCGCAATCCAAAGCAAGATTAGTCCAGCCGAAAGGGCAAGGGCGTAAAGAGTTTTTTTGATAAGTTCTGGCCCAATTGCCGGCCCGACTTTTTCAAATTTTAACTCAACCGCTCCTTGATTTTTTAGTATATCTCTCTCCTCTTCACTCTTAACAACTTTTACTGACCCGTCCGGAAGTTTATACTCAGCGACCACTCCTCCGGTAAAGTCAATTCCCTTCTCAAAACCCCAACTAAAATAACCAAAAATCCCTGACCCAATTACAATTAGGGAAATTGCTAAATATAAAAGCCGATATCGCATCCACAAAATCATATTTTGGTCATTCGCTCATTTTTGCTTAACAAACATTCTCAATAAATTTCTTGACACAAAAATCCCCGTAAATAGTGAAATTATAATTCCAAGTGCTAGAGTTATTGCAAATCCCCTGACGGGACCCGAGATATTTAAAAATTTCCAGTCTAATGGATTTGCCAGGATAAAGGCGGTAACCAAAGTTGCAACATTGGCATCCCTTATAGAATCCCAGGCCCTCCCAAATGACACCTCCAAAGCATCAGGAATTAGCCGTTTTAATTTCTCCTCTTTAAATCTTTCAAAAATCAAAATATTTGAATCAACCGCCATTCCGATTGAAAGCATAAATCCTGCAATTCCCGGAAGAGTCAGTGTAACGGGAATAATTTTATAAAGTGCAAGGGTAATCGTTGCAAAAATGGCGAGTCCCACCACCGCAATAAGTCCCAAGGTTCGATAAGAGGCTATCATAAAAAGAGAAACCATAACAATTCCCACCAGTCCGGCCAAAATACTTTGCTTAACCGAGGATTCACCAAGAGTTGCGCCAACTGTTCGTTCCTCAACCAGGGAAACAGGAACAGGAAGAGCACCCGCATTAAGTTGGACCGCTACTTGTTTTGCCTCCTCAAGAGTATAGTTTCCTGTAATTTGGGCTGCCCCTCCAAGTATCTCCTCTTGAACAACTGGTTGTTGAATTATCTCATTATCCAAGATTATCGGCAGTTGTTTCCCAACGTTTCTTTTGGTAATTGCAGCAAATTTTTCTCCACCCTCTTTGGTAAATTGAATTGAAATCGAAGGCTTACCCGTATTCCTGTCAAAAACGACCTCAGCAGATGAAAGGTCTGCACCTGTCAGATTTGCCGGCATTAAAACAGCAGAGGGAGAGGATTCTTTAACTTCCGCAAATGAAAGCTGGGCAGTTTTACCTATCAAATATACGGCTTGTTTTGTATCAGAAACTCCCGGAAGCTCGACAATAATTCTATCCTTTCTCTCAAATTCCGAAGTTACTACAGAGGGTTCAGCAATTCCAAAAAAATTAACCCTTCTTTCAATTACATCCCTTACTCCTTGGATTGCAGTTATTCTTCTTTCGGCCGGGATTTTTGAAGTATCCGCTTCAAACACAAGATGGCTTCCGCCCGCCAAATCAAGACCAAGTTTTAAATCAAACTTCAAGGCTATATAAGCCGCGACAAGAGTAAGCAAAAAAATGAAGCTAACCGACCAAATCTTCCTCATCACCAATAATCATAACACGGCTGCCGGCTAAAATTCCCAACAGGAACGGGTCACGCCTTTTCTTTCTGAAATCAAATTCTTCCCTGCTCATCACCGTATAATTTATCTCTTTATTTCTCTTACTTTCCTCTGTTCGAATTAAAGCAGCAAGCTCCGGCAAAACCACCTCACCAACTACCAAAATATCAACAGCCTCATCATTTTTCCTTAATACCAGCCTGGTGAACTTTCCAGAAAACATAATAAATGAAACTTTACCGATTTTGCTTTTATTTTCAATAATAGTTGCTCCCAAGCCTTTTGTTTTGGCAACTATTGAGATTAAGTCTCCAAAAAAAGGGTGCTCCGGCTTTAAAAAGTAGTAAACTCTGTTACCTCTTGGTTCTTTTCTTAAAAGTCCATCCGCTTCAAGCTTCGTGAGTTCTCGCCTGACGGCGTTTATTTCTTCTTTTATCTCTCTAACAATTCCTCTGACATGATAAAGCTCTTTGGGATTAGAAAAGAAAAGCTCCAGAATCTTAATCCTTACTTTCGAAGTTATAATGTTGCCAAGATCTGCCATTTAATATGAGACTTCATTTCCGGCAGGAAGAATTTCGACCCAAATGGGTCCACGGGCAAATACTATCTCGTCCCCATTTTTATCATAAAAAACTTCTCTGTCAAGTTGCGATTTCTTTTCCCAGGTTCCTTCTACTACTTCTCCATTCTTAAATATCAAGGCAGATCCAGCCTTACTGCTGATTACTTCATAATATTGATGCCCCTCGGCATCAATCATGCTCTTCTCCTTGGCAAACATGATAACAACATCCGCTGCCGTCAATTGTGGTTTTTCAAACTCCCAATCGGTGTGGGCTTTCCCACCATTGGACCTTTTATAAGAATTCGTAGAAGAATCGTATTTCCAAGAAACATCGTAATCACTTTTTCCATCCCAGAAACCAAATGATATTTCGGTTGCGGTCGGTGAAGAGACAGCTTCTCCGTCCTCAAATTTCCAAAGCCTGAATCCTTCGTTCCAAAGAACCCCATCTTCATCCTCAAAATTAAATCCCCGCTTCTTAGCTTCGTTATAAACTTCATCTAAATTAGCAACAACAGAGTGTTCCCAAGCAGCGGGTTCACTTGAAAGCCTATATTGATCTCTTAAAACGACGGGAAACCCTACATTAAATCCTCCGTCCATATCGTTTCCATGCTGGCCATTTCTCCATCCTAGTTTATCCAAAGCCGCGTAGGCATCAACCTCCCGGGCAACCTGGCCTCTTGGCTTTACCCCTCCTGGACAGCTTGGGCAAAAACTGTTGGCTCCGCCCTGATGAAGGAAAATCGGGTTTCCACCATAACCTGCAGCCAAGTTTACAAAATAAATCCTGACACTTCGAACAGGAGCTACCTTTACCTCTTCAGCAATTGATCCGCAATAAAAAATTCCCAAAAAGCGTGTAATTCCACCTTCGGCAACTGCTTCATAGACAACCTCAGCCTTACTCAAACCCGACTGCGGACGAGAGTCCGTGTGGTTTTCAATAATCGCTATAATCGGACGCCTCTCTTCCCAAATTTTCTTTTCTTCACTTGTGAACATTGCACCATTAATGGGACATTCTTCGATTTTGGGCTGGCTTAAATCTACTCTTGCCCGTTTTTTCCCCGCCTCTTCTCCTTTTTGTCCCGGCTTACCCAAAACATAAGTAAATACAAGAAGTGAAATCCCGGCCGATATCAAATACAAACCCAAAAAACTGGCAATAAGTGTTATTTTTTTATTCATTTTTGCGCTTGCGTCAAAGCCTTCTTCTCTTCGTTAGAAAGCTCTAAGTCCGCTTTTCCTTTTTTAATCTCTTTTATATAAATTCTGGTTCTGTCTCTAGTGTGTAGTCCGGTAATAACCACCCCGGAATCAGTTCCGTCAAGTATGGCCAAACTGAAACTGTGATCTCCGCCAAGTTCCTTGAAAGGATTAAATTTGACAAGACCAATTTTTTGAACATGACCTTTTCCGTCTTCCTCTAAAAAACCCAAACGTTTGTCTACTTCAGTAAAACCCTTCTTGGCTAAGTCCTCTTTAACTCCGTCGGTAAGCCGGTTAAAAGTCTTAAATAATTTATAAAGAACAATGCTTAAGCCCAAAAGCCAAATTCCCAAAACTATTGCTAAAATATAAATAATCTGCATCCAATTTGGGCTCACCCATTCTTACATCTTAAACTAACCGTGTCAACCCTATGTCAATAGGTAAACCAAAATTGATTCTGAATCTGATTTAGCCTTAACCATGGCCAAAAAGAACATTTCCAAAAGTCTCGTGCTTAAGTAGCCTCGTTCCAGGCATAGAAGTAGTGTTATACTTAGCTTAGAATAAAGTCATGCCCTAAGAAAAGGAGGTGATAAATTATGATGTACTGTGTAAAGTGTCGCGCAAAGAGAGAAGGAAAGAGTGCCCAAGAAGTTACCATGAAGAATGGTAAGAAAGCTACAAAGGCGGTTTGTGAAGTTTGCGGCACAACAATGTTCAAAATTGGCGGAAACAAATAATCCCAATTTTGTAAAAGTGTTTATCACTTTCAAGAGGCATTACAGGTTAGTGCCTCTTGAGGTGTTTGCCAATAGTCCGTACAAAACCCTCATCTCAACTCTTCTTTCCTCAAGAACAAACGATGACACCACTCTTCTTGCATCAAAAAGATTATTCAGGTTTGCCCCAAACTTGAATTCTTTAAAACAAATCAACCATTCAACCATTCAACAACTGATCTTCCCTGTCGGCTTTTATAAAACAAAAGCAAAACATCTCTCAAAATTAGCCGAACTAATTACCAGCGTGCCCAACACAAGAGAAGAATTAATGGCTCTCCCCGGCGTGGGCAGAAAAACTGCAAACTTAGTCCTTAATAGGGCCTTTAATATTCCTGCAATTTCTGTAGATACCCATGTTCATAGAATCACAAATCTTCTTGGCTGGGTTCACACGAAGAGTCCAGAGAAAACTGAGATAGAGTTAGAGAAAATTTTACCAAAAAAATATTGGCCTGACATCAATCGCTTCTTTGTCTCCATCGGCCGCCAATTCACTTCGAAGAAGAAATTAGAAGAGTTTTTGAAAAAAGAGAAACTTACTTAGGTGAAACAGGTGATGGGGCGATTGCCGAGAAACTCGGCAACTCTCTTACTTCCTTGATTTTGAGGCTTTTTTAGCACGGTGAAACAGAGTCGGCCATGTAACAATTGCAATTGCCAAGGCGCCTATGGCCAAAATCAAATAAAAAATTCCAATTTCGTTCATATTATTTCTCGAGACAATCTAACTGCAATATACCAAAAAATAAAACTTATAACAAGACCATAGCCCACAACAATCATTGATCCTCTGTTAAGAACCACCGGTATGGAAACTGACCCTAAGCCGATCATTCCAATATCGACACAGACATCAACCGTCGTTTTAAGTTGAGAATTTGTAAGTCGTTTCATATTAATCCAGGTATAGTATAGTCACAGGACCGTCCAAGACCGCTTCGATTTGCATATAATTTCCAAAGGTACCGGTCTTGATTGAAATTCCTTTACTTTTAAGTTCGGAGACGAAATGATCATAAATTTCTTTTGCCGTATTGGGCAGGGCAGCATTGATAAATGATGGGCGATTACCTCCCGAAGTATCCGCATGAAGGGTAAATTGTGAAACAACTAAAATCTCTCCGCCGACGTCTGCAACCGACAAATTCATCTTATCTTCTTTGTCCGCCATCACCCGAAGCTTTGAGAGTTTATCTGCTAAGGCACCGACCACCTCTTCTGAATCTTCTTTTCCTACACCAACTAGAACAAGAAGCCCGACACCAATCTCACTCGGCCCAACTTTGGCTTTTTTAACTCTCTGGACAACTAGCCTCATTACTTACGTATTTTCTCGTACCACTCATCCAAAACCTTACCAACAACTTCCTTTGCTCCCAATCCGAAAGCTAAACCAACAACCAAAACCACCGTGTAGGTAAGACCTTGATAAAAAGTGATAATAAGTCCCTGGGCAATCTTCAGTTGTTCAAGACCAGCAAAAAAGGCAACCAGGACAACCACATATCTTGACAGTTTCCCTATTGACCTGGCAGTTGATCCATCAACCGAGGCTAAAGTGCCCCTGACAATTCCATCCACAAGCCCTCCCAGAACAAAACCAGCTCCCAATATAAGGGCAGCAGCGATAATGTTTGGTATATATCCCAAAACCGATGCTACCACTTGAGATACAACAGGAAGTCCCAAGATATCCACAACCGCAAGGAAAAATACCAGGATAATTATCCATTCAAATATTGTTCCCACAAGCTCATTGAACTGAAATTTAATTTCAGCCTTTTCCAAATATCTTTCAATTCCGGCTGCCGTTGTTAATTTATCAAGTTTAATCAGCTTCAGCAGTTCAACTATCAACTTTTTGACCCAGTAAGCAAGTGCCAATCCAACCGCAAAAACTATGATTGCACCCAAAATTCTTGGAAGAACTCCCAAAAAACCCATCCAGACCTCTCCCCAAGCACTTGTTAAAGATGATTGTAAAAGTGTAAGAAATTCCATCTATTTTCACCCCCCATCTAATTCAGCTCTCATTTTTAACTATTTTATGGTACAATGCAAGCACTTAGGAGGAAGGATAATCGGGCGCCTCAGGCGTCAGGAAAGTCCAGGCAGCTTAAGGCAGGAGAGTCGCCGCAAGGCGACACCCGAAAGGGCTGGTTAGAGCAACAGTGACGATTCTTTAGTGAGCCTAAAGCTCACCAAAGGGTGAAACGGGCAATCCCCTCCGCTGCAACCTACGAATGGCTCGTTATTAGGTCGCCTTACCGAGAGCTAAAGCTTAGGGCATTAGACAGATGATTATCGAGAAACAGAACCTGGCTTATTAGCCTCCTAAGTCCAAGTTGGTTAGTCCTTGATGAAGTATTGCTTAATCAAAACTTGAAGTGTAATAACTGACGGAACTGAAATAATCATCCCCACAATTCCTGCGACTCTTGCACCAATCGCAAGAGCAAGAAGAGTTATGATCGGAGAAACACCCACAGACTTTTCCATCACCTTCGGAACAAAAACATAGTTCTCGAGCTGTTGAATGACAAAAGCCAAAGCCGCAACCCCAAAACCAGTTAAAGGTGAGATCCCAAATCCAATTATTACGCTCGGTATGGCCGCAATAACAGGACCCAAATAAGGAACAATTTCAAGAATTCCCGCCAAAATCGAAAGAGGAAGGGCAAATGGAATTCCGATAAGGGAAAGCCCTATAAAAGTGGATACTCCGACCAAAAGCATTAAAGAAATTTCTCCTCTTGCCCATCCACCGAGGCGTTTTTCTAAAGTATCAATTATCGTTCCCAACTCCTTTTTCTTCTCGTCGCCAAAGAAAAATCCCAGAGAATCCTGAAGTCTCTCGCGCGCAAGAAGCATATAAAAAGCAAAAACCAGAACCGTCAGAACGGATATGAGATTTGAAAATAGAGATAGAGTGAACCTAACAACCTCACCAGGAATGTTGCCTAGTCTTATCAAAAATTCTCCAACCAAATCTTCGCTTAAAGCCTCTGCTATACCAATATTAGATAAATATCCGGGAAGGCTTGCCACAAAACTGGCTGTTTGTTCAACAAGGGCGGGGACAATCAGAGCAATTACTCCGGCTACGGCCCCGAAAAACAAGATATAGGAAACAAGAACCGAAACTCCCCTGGGGATTTTAACTTTGGAAAGAGTGTTAACCAAAGGCTCCAGAATGGCTGTCAAAAGAAGAGCTACAAAAAGTTCCAGTAGGATATCTTTTATGAAATACAAAAACCATAGAAAAAGAAGAAAAAAAACGGTAAATATTACAGTCTTGTGAGAAATTTCAATTTTCCTAGGCACGGCTTAAAGGATACCATTTTGCAACCATTTTTTCCACCTTTTTTTGATAATCTACTTCAAAAATATCAAACCAACCAACTCTTTTATCCTTCTTAAACCAGGTCATCTGACGTTTGGCATATTTCTGCTCCTCGCGGGTCCACTCGGAAACAACAACCTCTTCAGGAACTTCTCCCTCAAAAAAGTCTCTGTATTGCCTATACCCAAAAGACATCATTGACTGATCATCCCATGAAACTCCATTTTTCAATAAACTCTCTATTTCTTTTTTAATCCCAGCCTTAACCCTCTCACCAACCCTATCCTCTATTCTTTTATTTAAAGGTTCTTTTGCGGCAGTAAGACCTATGACCAGGACAGATGTAGGATGTAAGATGTCCGATGTAAGACATTTAACTCCATGGCCAAGATTCCATTGAGCAACTTCAATTGCCCTTACCAACCTCCTGGGGTTTTTTCTGTCGGAAGAATTCATTGAACCAGCCCGAACCGCATCGAGCTGGGAAAGACTTTCAAAAAGTTCATCTGCACTTTTTTCTTCAAGTCTTTTTCTTAACTCATTGTTTCTGGGAACCTCAACGGTCGGAATCCCATCAACAACCCCCTTAATATAAAGTCCTGTTCCCCCAACCAGAATCGGCAACTTTCCTCTCCTCCAAATATCCTTAAGGATTTTTCTTGCAAACTTTAAATATTTCGAAACGCTAAACTCACGTCTGGGGTCAACCAAATCATAACCGTGTATAGGAACATCACCCCATTCCTTTCCCATTCCGATATCCATTCCTTTATATACCTGTCTGGAATCGGCAGAAACAATTTCACCGTCAAACTTTTTGGCAAGTTTAATGGCAAGAGCGGTCTTGCCTGTGGCGGTCGGACCACAAATGACGAGGAGTTTTTTCATAATCAACTGCTGGCGCTAGTATATTTCTTCAGCGCAAAATTCCAAAATCTTAAAGAAATAAAAACTGCCACAATTCCAAATCCTAAAGATGCCGCCACCCCCACCGGGGAAAGTAACCCTAAAAATGCCTTAGCCGGGACAGTAATCATGATGCCAATCGGAATAAAATATGTGATGATTCCCTGAAGCGGCTGTTTATAAATATCCACCGGGAAGCGGGCTAAAGATTCCAAATCCCTAAAGATCATTACTGTGTGGTCAATCTCCAATGTTATTATTCCAAAAGCCAATACAGCAATATGAAACGCGGCGCCTAAGATAAGACCATTTGTCACGAGTAGTATGTAGAATACAGTATGTAGTACGGTGGGGGATAACAAACTACCAAAATGAAAAACCAAATAAATAAGAGGGGGAAGAGTGATCAGATCAATTGCGTCCGCCCCTCCCATCAATACCCTAAAAAGAGGATTCATTGGTTTAATAAGTATCAAATCAAATGAGCCGCTGATTATATAAGGACGAAATCTGTAGACTTCCCGAAACAAAAACTGAGTGGCTGCATCAATAAGAAAGAAGGTTAAGTAGAAAAAAAGTGCTTCATTAAGACTGTATCCGGCTAGAGTTTTTGAACCACTCACCAAAAATAGTATGAACGCTCCAAAAAGGACAAATCTGATAATCTTGCCGATAAGAAATACTACAAACGTCCAATTGTGCGAAAGCGTCGGCAGAACATACTTAATGTTCATTAACCACCAGACTTTTGTGTAGTAAAAAAATCTTTGCATTTATCTGCCTACCGCGTCGTAGAGCCTCAAACCTTTTTGCCAGATAGCCCTAAGAATATATGTCAGACCGAAAGACCAAAAAACTGAAACCAAAATTCCCCTTAGAGTTTCAGCTAGCGAAATTTTTCCCAAATAAACCTGCAGCGGGAAAAATATAAGGTAGGGAAAGGGCAAATAATTAAAAATCTTTTGCCAAAGGATGGGAAAAATATCCAAGGGAAATATCGATCCTGAAAGAAACTCGGTAATTATCACCATAAATAAAAACTGCCCCCCCCAGGCAAGTTCAGGTACCCAAAAAGTGATCGAGGTTACAATAAATCTGATAACAAAAATCAAATAATTTGCAATCAGTATCGTTATCAAAAACAAAAATAAAAATAAAATATTTGACTGGATAAAAATCGGCGGCCTGAAAACTATCGCTAAAAGAACAAATTCCCCGATAGAAAAAACGAAGTTCAGGGCTTTACTGGAAAAGTCTCGCACAAACCAATATTTGAAATAGGCAATGGGGCGAACTAAATAATTTGTCAGAGATCCCTCCGATATCTCCTGGGGAACATCCACGCTTCTCGCAGAAAAAACCAGAGACCGGATTAAAATCATTGCAAAGACATAAGTCAGAATTTTTTCCTGGTCATATCCGAAAAGAGTTGTTTGTGGATCAGCAAAAACAGCGCTCCACAAGTAATAGGCAAGAAGAACTTGTATTACATTTCTTGCCCTCCACATTATGAAGTTGACTTTGTATGCAAACTCCTGGGCAAAAGAGATTTTGAAGATTTGAGAATACTTATTCATGCAGTCTAATATTTATTCACTTTTTAAGTCCGCCTCTAAAAACCTTTCGGATAATATCCTCTATCGGCACCTCTTCGATGGTTAAATCCTCAACCGGAAAATTTTGAAGAAGTTCAGCGGCCGCAACCGCGGTGGCAGCTCGGGGAACAGATAGCGTTACTTGAGGAAATGCCATCTTTTTAATCTTACCAATCGTCTCAATTCTTTTTATATCATCTTCGCTGGAAAGCACCACGTTAATGATTTTTTCTTTTGCAAACCTCTCAACCAACTCCTCTAAAGGCCCGTCAAAAAGAATCTTACCTTCATCAATAACAATCACCCGTCTTGCCAAATTAGTTAAATCATTCATATTGTGCGAAGTAAGAAGAATTGTGGCACTATACTTTTTGTTGTATTCATAAATAAAATCCCTGACCTTTGCTTGAGCAATCAAATCAAGGCCTATCGTGGGTTCATCCAGAAACAAGACTTTTGGTTTATGAATCAGAGCCGCGGTCAATTCCATCCTCATTCTTTGCCCCAAGGAAAGCTTCCGTACCGGAGTTTTAAGAAGCTTCCCTATTTCCAGTAAATCCACCAACTCTTTTAGATTATCATCATAATCACGACGGGGAATTTCATAAATTGCCCGGTTAAGCTCGAATGTTTCAATTGCGGGGAGATCCCACCAAAGTTGATTTTTTTGACCCATAACAAGAGCGATTTGTTTCAAAAATTCGGCTTTCCTATCCCATGGGTTATATTCCAAAACCTCAACAAAGCCGGCGGTAGGATACAAAAGCCCAGAAAGAGTTTTTAAGGTCGTAGTTTTTCCTGCACCATTAGGGCCAATAAAGCCAACAAGCTCTCCGGGAGTAATAGTAAAAGAAATTCCGCGAAGCGCTCGGACCAATTTTTTCTTGGGAGAAAAAAGAGATTTAACGGCACCGGTTAAGCCCGGCTCCTTCTCGGTAACCTCAAAATTTTTAACCAACCGGTCAACAATAATAGCCTTATCCATCACTTGTAGTATACCAGAGAAGATTACCTGATGACCTGTCTTTTTAGTTTCTTACCGGGAGTAAAACGGGGGGAACGGTGAGATTTAATTGTGACTAATTTGTCGGTCTTGGGAATCTTAACTGTTTTACCTTTCATTGAGATTACCCTGAAAGTTCCGAAACCCGAGAGGACAACTTTTTCGCCTTTCGAAAGAATTCTTCCGATTTCATCTAAGAAGACTTCGACTGCTTCTTCCGCCGCTCTTTTTGTTAAGTGCGCTTTTCTGGCAACGGCGTCAAACATTTCCCTTTTTGTCATATTCTGGGCCAATATACTACTTCGCCGCTGTCGTGTCAACTGCTCTCACTTCGCGAATGACTGAAACTTTGATTTGCCCGGCATACTCCGCTTCCTTTTCAAGTTTTCTGGCAATGTCATGGGCAAGAACGGTCAGTTTATCATCGTCAACTTCATCAGGATTAACAATTACCCGAACATCACGCCCGGCTTGGAATGCAAAAACCGTGTCAATTCCCGGAAATCCCTTTGCAACTTCCTCAATCTTGGTCATTCTTTTGACATAACCCTCATGAGGTTCGTAGCGTGCTCCTGGACGACTTCCCGATATCGCATCAGCGATCCAGACGATTACACTCTCATTTGAAGAAAAAGGTCTATCTTCATGGTGTTCTGCAACACAAGCAATAACTTCTTTTGGAATTGAGTATTTTTTAAGAAGATTAACTCCCAACTCAACATGGTTACCTTCCTCATCCGTTACAATTTTACCTATATCATGAAGCAAACACCCAAGTCGAACAATGTCAATATTTGCCCCGATCTCTTGTGCTATAGCAACTCCCATCTTTGTTTCTTCGATGGTATGAATCCCAAGATTTTGTCCATATGAAGTTCTGAATCTATATCTTCCAATCATCTTCATTAGTTCCAGGGGGAGATTATAGACTCCACATTCATGAGTAATCTTCTTGCCTTCTTCCAATAAAACGTCTTCCATGCCAGCTTTAACCTGTCTTATGACTTCCTCAATTCTTGAGGGCTGGATTCTGGCATCTCTAATAAGAATCTCGAGAGCTCTTTTGGCAATTTCCCTTCTGACTGCATCAAAGGAAGAAAGCCTAATCTCGTTGGTTTCATCTATCTCAATTTCAACCCCCGCTTCCTTCTCAAATGTTCTGATGTTCCTTCCTCCCGCCCCAATTATTCGACCCTTAACATCCTCATTGGGAACTGTAACCGAGGAAACTGTATATTCGGCAACATACTGGGTTGCCCCATGCTTCATGGCATCCAATAAAATCTCTTCCGCCTTTTCCTTAGCTTCTTCTTTGACCTTCTCTTCGGCTGCCCTGACTTTTTTGGCGATCTCGCCAATCAAATCATTCTGGACCTCGTCAAGAAGAACCTTTTTGGCCTCATCAACGGTCAACTTTGCAACCTTAGAAAGCTTGTCTCTATATTCGTCTTGCGTGCTCATAGGAAATTAGAGCCGCGAGAAACGGAGAAGCCGATTTGTATATCTTCTTGCTCATATCTTTGACTCTAAGAAAGTATTCTACTATTTCCGAACAATCTTTTCAATCACTTCCCACCCAAAACCTTTTCCCGCCAAATATTGAGACATTTTTAATTTTGCCTCGCGGGGGGGCAGGTTTTTCCATTTATATGATTTTTTCTCCAGTAAATCTCTTGCCATCTTTTCCTCATCAACTTTTTCCTCGCCCAAAACTTGATCTATTATTTCTTTTTTTACTCCCTTAAATCTTAATTCATAAATCATACTTCTTAGAGACTTTTTCTTTAAAAGTCTCTGTTTCACCCACCACTTTGCAAACTCCTCATCGTTAATGAGATTAAAGTGCTTAAGTTTCTTAAGAAGATCGGGGTACAGAGAATCATGAACTTTTTTTCTTCTGAAATAATCATTTACTTCTTTTTCAGAGCGAGGCCGAAAAGTTGCAAACCTCAAAAGTTTATCCAGAGTTTTTTGAAACTCGGCCTTTCTTACAATATCCTCAACTTCTTTCTCAGACAATTCCTGATTAACCTTAAGTCCTAAAATAACGAAATTCTCCAAGTCAATTCCAAAACCAAACTTATCATCCAAATAAACATTCACCCTGTTTTTACCGGCGTAGCCGGCCAAGCTTCGCTTATTTTTTTGTTGCTTTATTGAAGTAATAATTGACATAAATTCGAAGCACGAATATCGAAACTCGAAACAATCTCAAAATTCTAAATTTAAAATTTTAAACCTTTAAATTTGTTTCGGATTTCGGATTTAGAATTTCGGATTTGGAAAGAAATTATTCTTTTTCCTCTGATTCTCCTATTTCCTTAGGTAATTTCTTTCCGGAGGCGGCAAGGTCGCGGATTTTCTTTTCCATCTCTTCCGCAAATTTCATATGCTCCATCAGATATGCCTTTGCCCCTTCTCTTCCTTGAGCAAGAGGTTTGCCTTCATAATTGAAAAATGACCCGCTTTTGGTAATAAGTCCAAGTTCCAGGGCAACATCCAAAATTCCTCCGGTTTTACTGATGCCTTCGGTTTCCATTATGTCAAATTCGGCAACTCTTAATGGAGGCGCAACTTTATTCTTGACAATTCTGGCTCTGTGGCGGGATCCTATTACTCTTTCTCCGTCTTTAAGAACTTCAATTCTTCTTAAATCGATTCGAACTGATGCGTAAAACTTAAGAGCCAAACCCCCGGGAGTTGTCTCGGGATTGCCAAACATTACTCCAATTTTCTGACGAAGTTGGTTAGTGAATATTAGAACCGTCTTTGATTTTGAAATCGCACCCGTTAATTTTCTAAGAGCCTGACTCATTAAACGGGCTTGCATTCCCATAACAGCATCTCCCATTTCTCCTTCAAGCTCAGCTCTCGGGACAAGAGCGGCAACCGAGTCAATAACAATAACATCGAGTGCTCCGGAACGAATTAAAGTCTCTGTAATTTCCAAAGCCTGTTCACCAGTATCGGGCTGGCTCATTAGAAGATTATCTAAATCAACCCCTAAAATTTCTGCACGGGCAGGATCAAGAGCATGTTCGGCATCAACAAATGCTGCCTGACCTCCGTGTTTTTGGGCTTCAGCAATAACTGCCAAGGCAAGTGTTGTTTTCCCCGATGCTTCAGGCCCGTAAATTTCAGTAATTCTTCCTCTCGGAAGTCCACCAACCCCCAGAGCTAAATCAACCGCAATTGAACCCGTCGAAATAACATCTATTTTAAACTGACCCCCCATCTTTTCCCCTAGGCGCATAATGGAACCCCTGCCGTACTGCTTTTCAATTTGATCCATCGCAAGTTTAATTGCCTGAAGTTTTGCACTTCCCCCTTCTTGTTTCTGTGGAGTCTCTACTTCCTTTTTCTTCTTGGCCATATCCGTTACCTTTTACACCCCATAAAAATAAATATCAAGAACTAATTTGCTTTCCGCTTCTATAACCTTCAACATAATTTCTCCTTGTTGATACCTTTCTCCTTGATTGTTTTTCTAACGCAATCCGTGCATTACCAGAAATCCTTCCTCCGTCTTGCGCGGTTTTCCTGTTTTCTTTAAATCCCTGAGCATCTCTTGCTTGCGTAATTCTTGCAGTTGATACCTCGCCAAGCATCGAGAATAAAAGTTCAACTTCATCCATATGATCCCGCAAGTTCTGCCTTTTTAAACCCTTAAATTTTTTATATTGAGAGGGGGTCATGCCAAAAGTTGCTCTTGAGATTTCTGCAGTCAAAATTGCATATTCCTTTTCTAACTTAATGTCCCTATTTCTCCATTCATCTGTTAAATCTTCACGAATTGCTATTCCCCGCATCCGACGCGATACCCAATCATCTGGATATCCTTTGGCTTTATACAGGGCGTAAGTTCTTTTCATTCCTAACTCAGGATCCTCAATTTCCTGAACCCTTTCATATCCAACGCGGGCAAGCCAACGCTTGAATGGCTCCGCCTTAGGAAAGGGTATTGATTGAATAATGCGAAACACTCCCTCTGTGTTTGCACAATCTGTAAAATATTTTTTGCCGTCCGGCGCCACAAGTTTCAGTTTGTGACAAAATGTCACGACCTCGCTTCCTTCTTCACCCAATCTCTGCTTAAGCTTTCTCCAGTACGCCCCAGCATTAAGACTATCTGTCAAAGCCGCACTCACATCCACAATAGAAAACCACCACTCATTTTTGTAAACAGTCTTCCTTATATTTTTGCCCCTGAAAATTGAAATTCTTGTTTGAAGAGATTTTGTCACAATTCATTATTAACCGAAGAAAAATCGAAGTCAATATCCACTTACCGTAAATCCTATAGCTTTCGGGGAAGACGGTACCGCCCCGTCGCCGCATGACCCCCAGCCACGCATTCTGCTTTTAAACTATTCCCCGCCAGCTTGTATTTTAGCAGATTGTGCTAGAATGAAACAATGAAAAAAGTTGCCACACTTAACAAGCTTATCAGTCTTTCAAGAGGGTTGAGAGAGGGGTAAAAAGATTGGACTGATCGTCGGGAGCTTTGATATCCTCCACATGGGTCATATCAATCTTTTTCGAGTTGCGAAAAAACACACAGATATCTTAATTGTAGGTTTGGATAATGATAAAACTATCACAAAAACAAAAGGGCCAAAAAGACCGGTAAATAACTACAAAAGAAGAAGTGAATTTTTATCGGAATTTTCTTTGGTAGATTTTATATTTAGGATAGATGAAATATTCAAACATGGGGATAATAAGTCTTTCAAATATTTCACCAAATTATTCAAACTTTTAAAACCAAATTATATTTTTTCAAGTATTAAGTGTGATAGTTTATGGAAAGAAAAAAGAAATATCGCCGAATCACTTGGGGTAAAATTTATTCCTGAGAAAAGCGAGGTTACTCACTCTTCAACAATAATAAAAATTCTGGAATCTGATTTATGGCATCCTCCGCGGACTTAAGTCCGCGGTTTCCACGTCTAAACGAGGATGACATATCAACGTTCAATTCATCTCCCGACTAAAAGTCGGGAGCCTTCTTGAATGTTGTTATAATATCTTAGTGCGATTTTTTACTTTCTTGAAACACCCTCTTTTTTGGATATTTGTCCTAGCTCTTTTTTTGAGAGTTATAAAGCTCGGGACTTTTCCGTATGGATTTCATGCAGATGAAGTAAGAGTTGGCTGGCAAGCTTCACTCGGAAAAATTCTGCCTCTTTATTACAACACTTTTGGTGATTTTAGGCCCACCGGAATTTTCTATACAGCCATGCCCTCTCTCGCCCTTTTTGGCAAAAACGAGTTTGCCGTTAGATTCCCATCGGCATTATTCGGAGCTCTGACTGTTTTTCCTCTTTATTTTTTTGCGAAAGAGCTAAGAAAGAAAAAATTGGAAATTGGAAATTGGAAATTGGAAATTATCGCAAGCTTCCTGCTTGCGATCTCTCCCTGGCATATGGAAGTATCAAGAGCAACAAGTGAAGCGATTATCGCCCTATTTCTCACTCTCTGGACTTTGTATTTCGCAATAAAAAAGAACTTGTTTTACACACTAGCTTTAACTTTCCTCTCTTACCTCTTTTATCACTCAACACGTATTGTCACCCCGATTTTTTTGGCCATCGCCGCAGGCAGTAAAAAAACAGCCATCTATACAGCCGGCGGAGCCATCCTTTTAACACTCCTTTTTTCTCTTAACCCGGCTGCCCGCGGGAGACTCACCCAAGTCTCAATACTTTCCGACCCTGACATAAAATATGAAACCACACATGCGAAAGATTTAATCAATAATAAATTTGTTATTTACACAAAAAGATTTATTACTGAATACTCAAAATACTTGGGCGCTGATTTCCTAATAGGATATGGTGCAAGACCATACCGGTATACTACCCCCGGCGTCGGAATTCTAACTTATGTCGAATTTGTGCTTTTAGTTTTCGGTATTGTCGCAATTATTAAAAAGAAATTCTCTGCACTTCCCCTACTGCTTCTTCTAATTGCACCTCTTCCCTCCGCCCTAACAACTGAGGACTCCCCAAACTTAATGAGAGCCTTCTACATGGTTCCTTTTGTCACAATCATATGTGCATACGGCTTTAGCCTCCTAGACAAATATAAAAAACTTATTTTTACATTTTTAATTTTAAATTTTACATTCTTTTTATATATGTACTTTAGGCATTCATTTATCCACATACCTCTAATTGCAAATGCCGACATGGATGCATCCTCATATAGAAATGTAGGAACCAAAGAGTTGGTATTAAAACTTAATCAAATAAAAGGAGATTACGAAAAAATATTAGTAACTGGTTTTCCCGATAACATCCGTCCATGGTATGAATTTTATATCGGCGAAATTCCTGAAAATATTGAATTAACAAACCTAAAATGCGCATCTGATGATTCATTTGTAGCTGATGTGCCGGAAAAATTTTTGGCGGTTGATTCCTGGCAATGCTCTCCGGAATCAAAAATCAAAGACGGACTACTAATAAAAATTATTGAAAAAATCTACCGCCCCGATGGTTCAGAAGCCTTTACCTTTGTTACGAGATTAGAAGATTAACGCTTTGGTGATTGCTTCATGCGGCGGGCTTTGCCGCCGGTTCCGACCATTCTTCGAAGTCTGGCTCTGGAATCGCGAGTTAGAAGGCCTGGTTTTCTTAATAAAAACTTAAATTTATCCGGAGAAACTTTAGCTAAAGCCCTGGCAATTCCCAAAACTAGAGCGTCCAGTTGGCCATTTTTACCTCCGCCTACAACTTTTGCAGTGTAGTAATACTTTCCCCCCGATTCGGTAACATCAAACGGTTTTGCCAAAAGTTTAGATAAAACCGCTCCCTGAAAATATTCACTCTCTTTTTTTCCATTAACCAGGTTCTCTCCATGGCCCTCAAAAAGCCTAATACGAGCGCTTGATTCCTTTCTTCGCCCTACTGCGTATGTAATATTATTTTTCTTTAAATTTTTCTTCATATGGATTTACCTCTCCAACCACTACCTTTAATCTTGCCATTCTGCCTTTCTTTAAACGATTATCGGGAAGCATCCCGCTAACTGCATGCTCAAGGATTCTTTCGGGGTGTTTCTCCATGAGTTTTGCAAAACTCGCTTCCTTAAGCCCCCCGGGGTAGCCCGAGTGACTCCTGTAAACCTTTTGAGTGGCCTTCTTGCCTGTTACTTTAATTTCTTCGGCGTTAACAACAACCGCATTATCACCCATATCCATATGGGTCGAGTAGGAAGCCTTGCCTTTTCCTATTAAAAGACCGGCGACTTTTGTTGCAAGTCTCCCTAAAACCTCTCCTTTGGCATCCACTAAATGCCAAGCTCTTTTAACTTCTTTTTGTTTTGGTTGGTACGTCTTCATTTAACTCAATTCTCACCATTTGAGCGTTGTCTCCCTTCCTGGGCGGCAGGTTGATAATCTTCGTTGATTTGAATTTTTTACCAAAGAGGGAGCTAACAGTTTTTTTGTCATTTTTAAGCTCTGCTAAGATTTTCCTCCTTGAGCCCAAGCTTCCCTTTTTGGCCAAATGAATATACTTCCCAAGCTGCCCATTAATCGCCTTCGCTTTAGTTTTGGTAGTAACTATTTTTCCGACTAAAACAAGGCTTCTTATAAGCGAAGCAAACAAAGCCTCCCTCGCTGAGCGCCCCCGGGACAATTTTTTTCCAAAAATCTTCTTGTTCATTTATTGTCCCTTTTAAAACTCAACTCCTTTTTGTCCCAGAGCTGCAGCAACAATCTTCAGAGATTTCTCACCCAAGTTCCTAACTTTAACCAACTCTTTCCTATCGGCGTTGACAAGTGCCTCAACTGTTTCATAACCAGCCTTGATCAGGGCATTAGCTACTCTGGTCGGAAGACCAATTTCTTCAACGGAAAGTTTTCCAACCACCCCCAACTCATCCTTCTTCTCCTCTTGCGGCTTTTCTACTTTTTTGGGATTAACTACTTGATTAAAGTAAGAGGTTAAAATTTTGGCGGCAGATGTTACTGCATCTTTTGCTAAGATTGTCCCGTCAGTCCAAAGCTCGAGGGAAAGCTTGTCATAATTGGTAAGTCTTCCAACACGAGTTTCCTCAACTTTAAAACTTACTCTTTTAACCGGAGAGAATGACGCATCAACAGGAATAACACCTATCACATCTGTCGGTCTATCTTCAGCCGGGGAATATCCCACTCCGCTTTCAACGGTTATATCAGCCTCAAGCTTGGCACCCTTATTTAAAGTTGCCAAAACTAAATCCGGATTTGCAATTTTGGTTGCACCGGTTAGTTTTATATCTCCGGCTTTTACAGTTCCCGGCTTTGTAGCATTAATGGTTGCCTTAACGCTTGCATCGGTAGTTCCAGAAAATCTGACCTTTTTGAGGTTTAAGATAAACTCAACAACATCCTCTTTCAATCCGGAAAGAGTTGAAAATTGATGCTTTATACCTGCAATCTTGACGGTTGTTACGCTTAGGCCCGGAAGAGAGGTCAAAAGTACCCGCCTCAGGGAATTACCGATCGTCAACCCATACCCCTGCTCGAGGGGTGAGATAACAAACTTGCCATAATTTTCACCTTTTGCTTCTTGTTTAATTTCAAACATCGGATCACTCATTTTTAATCACCTCCTTGGTATTTTACCTTATCTTGAATAGAACTCAACTATATCTTGCTCACTTATAGGCTCTGTTATATCTCCTCGCTTGGGTAAAGCCTTCACATGCCCGGCAGGACCTTTCTTCTCAAGCCAGGAAGGAACTTTTAAGTCTTTCTGTTCCAGAGACTTTACCACCTCCGGGATTGCAAGGCCTTTTGAATTCAAACTCACCGCATCCCCAACTACGACCTGGTATGAGGGAATATTCAGTTTTTTGCCGTTAACAAATATGTGTCCATGGGAAACAATCTGTCTTGCCGATAATCTGGTTGGGGCAAATCCTAGCCTGAAGATAACATTGTCAAGCCGCCTTTCCAATAACGATAAAAGCGCTTCTCCAGTATTACCCTTACTTTTTAGGGCCTTATCAACATATCTCCTGAATTGAGCCTCCAATACCCCATAAAGTCTTCTGACTTTCTGTTTCTCACGAAGCTGTTTTCCATATTGGGATTGTCCCCGAACCCCTTTTGGCCCATGAACTCCAGGAAAAACGTTAAGTCGGGTAAGTTTTCCCCCTTTTCCGAAAAGATCGAAGTTTTCCCTTCTTGATAATCTGTCCTTTGGTCCTGTGTATCTTGCCATCCTAGACTCTCCTTTTCTTTTTCGCTCTCGGCCCGTTGTGAGGAACCGGCGTAATATCAGCAATAAGAGAAATTTTTACCCCCGAGGCTCTGATTGCCCTTAAGGCCGCGTCTCTACCTGCTCCCGGCCCTTTGACATAAACCTCTACCTCGGCAACACCAAAATCGTCCTTAGCTTTCTTAATAGCCTTTTCAACTGCGGTTGTTGCCGCGTAAGGGGTTGCCCGCCTTGTACCTTTAAACCCGGATGCTCCCGATGAATCCCAGGTAAGAACAGCGCCCTCCTCATCGGTCACCGTAACAAGCGTATTGTTAAACGAGGCCGAAACATAGACTTTTGCAACTTCGGATTTTCTTTTTGCTTTACTTTTTTGCTTTTTCATCTATTTGTTTCCTTGACAAAATCTCTTTCTTGAATGCTCCTACAGTCTTTCTTTTGCCGCGCTTTGTGCGGGCATTAGTCTTGGTTCTCTGACCTCTAACCGGCAGATTTCTGACATGCCTCAATCCTCTGTAGGAAGAAATTGCAGAAAGCCTTTGAATATTACCCTTAACCACTCTAAAAAGTTCCCCTTCTGTAGGGTATTTCTCTAAATGCGAGCTGATTTTTGCAATTTCGTCGGAACTAAGATCTGACACGCGCTTACTATTTTCCATTTTTATCTCCCCGAGTATTTTTTTGGCCAATGGCCACCCTATCCCCTTTATCCTTGTCAAGGCAAAATCTACCCTCCAGTTATTTTGTAATTCAATTCCTGCTATACGTGCCATATCATCCTTGTCTTTGTTTGTGCTTGGGATTTATACAAATCACATATAAAACCCCCCTACGTTTTACGATCTTACAGTTTTTACACCTTTTTTGAATTGAGCTTATTACTTTCACTTTTAAAGTTTTTTAACTATCCTTCCTCTTTCCTCATCGTAGGGCGTCATTTCGACCTTGACTCTATCCCCAGGAAAAATCCTAACATAGGCTCTCCTCATACTCCCTTTGAGCGTGGCTAGAACAGTTCTCCCGTCGTTTAAATTAACCCTAAACATTGTATTCGGCAATGCTTGAGTCACAATCCCTTCAATCTCGACAACACCTTCTTTCATTGAGTAATTATTTGAGGCCCCGAAGCCGCAACTGCTACAGTCTCCTCAAAAAGTCCTGATATTTTACCATCACGCATGGCTATTGTCCACCTGTCCGACATTTGAACCACATCCGGCGAGCCTAGAGCGTACATTACCTCTATGGCAAATGCCATTCCAGGTTTAATTTCAGGGCTGTCACCGGACGGAGTAAAACACGGTATTTGAGGCTCTTCATGAAGCTCTCTCCCCACCCCATGCCCAACCAAAGCACGGATAGGCGAGTAGCCGGCTCCCACAACGGTCTCCTCAATTGCCTTTGATATATCATATATATGCTTACCCGGCCTTACCTCCTTCACAGCTTTCTTCAAAGCCTCTTTTCCCACTTGTAGGAATCTTTTTACTTCCGATGTTGGGTCAATTGCCACACTAATGGACGTGTCTGTATGAAACCCTTTGTAAAACATACCAACATCTACGCTAATTACATCTCCCTTCTCAAATCTCATATCTGCTCTAGGAATTCCGTGTACCAAACCTTCATTAATATTTATACAGGTTGCCCAGGAGTAGCCCGGAACCATCTTAAAAGAAGGCTGTCCACCTTCTTTAGCGATCAACTCTACCGCCAACTCTTCTATTTCTGAAGCTTTTATCCCCTCCTCAATCTTTTCTTCAAGCGCTTTCTTGATCCTGCCAAGGCGTCTGCCGCCCTCGGCCATTATTTCAATCTCCTCAGGAGTTTTAATGGATATCATTGACAAATTTTTCTAAATCGGAAGCAATTACCTCGATGGGGCGTTCTCCGTTAATTTCAACAACTTTAGTTTCCTTTTTTAGTTCGGCAATCAGGGGTTCTGTCCTCTCCTTATACAGATTCAGTCTCTCTTTGATTGCTTCAGGTTTATCATCATCCCTTTGGATGAATCTGCTCACGTCAACCCCAGCAGGAGGAGGATTTGTTATAAAATTATAAATTCCCCCTGTTTCCGGATCGGTTCTTCTAGTAGACAGCCTTCTTACCGTTTCCTCATCGCTGATTGTCAAAACAATAACCAAATCTAGTTTTACACCGCGACTAGTAAGCCAGCTTTTCAGAAAATCATATTGCGTAAGAGTTCTTGGAAAGCCGTCAAAAACTATATTGTCATATAAATTTTGCTGGTCCAAAAAGGCAGTCAAATATGATGTCATTTCTTCATCGGGAACCAATTTTCCTTCTTCAAGAGTTTTCCTGACGGCTTCATTCTTTTCAGCAACTCTTCTGAGGTAAGCTCCGGACTCAAAATAGTGGAAACCAAACTTCGCAGTCAGAAGCCTTGCCTGTGTCCCTTTTCCCGACCCCTGCTGCCCCAAAAACAAAATATTCATAAGATACCTTGAATTCTAGCTTTTATTTGACAAGTTTGCTATAATATCTTCAAACCGAGCCGAAAACAGTCCGTTACGGCATGTGTCATAAAAGACTAGGCTCTACCGCCCCTTTGTGGGCGGTTTTTTGTGGAAGAAACTTCAATCATGAATCTGCCCTTCTTTGCCTTCTCAAATAGACTCTTTATTTCCTTCGATTTGCCGATAAGCGCGTCTCGAATAAATCCGGCTGTAGCATCTGCCAGGCGAGTTAAAGCATTAGTTTCATCTCTGGCTATTCCCCTTATTTTTCTAACAGGCAATCCTAAACGTCTAAGTCTCGCTCCGTATTCCTGTCTTTTGGTTTTGGACAGCCCATCAACATATACCAAAGTTGTAAACTGACCGTGTGGTTTATCCCAATTTACTGAGGAAATTATTGCAGTAATGGTAGAACCATCATAATCCTTCGTGTTCCTGAAAACTTCAAACCTAAGAACACCCTTAAATCTGGCATCTGCAAGGATGTGCCTGATGTAAAACATACGTCTCTCGTGTTTGGCCCTCCCCCATTTATCTTTCTTTTTTCCACTTGCGTCTTCAAGTTTTTCGCAAACAGCAAATAGTCTGCCCCGACTTTTCTCTGTAATAACCACCGAAACGATAAACATACGACCTTGGGTATCCTGGCCACTTTCATCCACATAGCAATAAAGTTTAGTCATAATTTATTCTATCCTCTTTTGGCTTTAACCGAAAGAAATCTCATAGTCTGAACAAGTTACGATACTTTTACTATCAGCCTCAAGAAGTTGAAAAACTTAGGTTTGAAAGCTAACCTGTAGTTTTCCAAATTCAATCCTATTCTCTTGCACACCAAAAAGGAGTAAAAATGGTTTCTTTGCTTTTCATCTGGGCCGCATTCGGTTGGTTGTTAACCAGCTTATTGCTGTCGCCCCTCGAGGCCCACGATCCTTGGGTCACCCTTGGGATGATCGTGGTTGCTGGAGTTTTCCGCATCATCGAAATCAATAAGAACAATAAGAAATAGCAAGAGAAAAACCGTCAGGGAAATTTGAGAAATCAAATTGTAGTAAATCCTTGGCGGTTTTTTAGTGGAGAAAACTCCGAGATAACTTTTATATCCCCCATCGGATAGTCTTTTTTATCAAACGTAGCCAGCGTTGCGCCAAAAACCTTGCAGGTAGCAGCTATCAGACAATCAAACATCCAGACTTTTTTCTTCTTCTGCAAAAACTTCTTTCTATACTGGGCAGCTACCTGGGCGACGACGCTGTCAACCGGTAATACATCAAAATTTTCAAGAAGGAGTCTAAAAGAAATTTCCTCCTCTTTGGTTGCGCCGGATAAAAATTCGGCAACCACCAAAGAAGAAAGAACAAGCTTTTTCTCTTTAATAACCTTGGCAAACCAAGAAGAGTAAGGTTGTCTGTCGGACAGGGCGTAAATCAGGATGTTGGTATCCGGAAGAAAATACTTATCTACCATTCTCTTCTTATCTTTCTTACCCATTTATTTACGTCTTTCTCATTTTTCCACTCCGGATGCTTTTGAGGGTTGACCGAACCAACCACTCTCATGGCTATACTTTCCATATCTTCCTTATCTTTTTCTTCAACCAACGCCCTGACTAAAGCAGCTTTTCTCAGGTATTCCGAAAGACTTTCCCCTTTCTCGGAAGCTATTTTTTCAACCAGGGCCTTCAGTTTTTGAGTCAATGTTATCTGGGTTCTTACTGCTTTATCGCCAGCATCCCACGTTTGTAAATCTATCATGATGTAATGTTAATACATCATATAGAGCTTGTCAAGCGCCAATGAGGCGGTCATAGCGGCCCATGACAAGCTCGCCTTCGATTTCCCTGATTATTTCAAGGGCAACGGATACGACAATCAAGACCCCCGTTCCTCCGATTGCCAAATTGGCAACCCCAATTGAGTTTTGGAAAAACGAAGGAAGTACCGCCACAAGTCCCAAAAAAGCTCCTCCTACAATAGTAATTCTTGACAATACAAAAGAAAGATATTTTGCGGTTTCTCCTCCGGGCCTGACTCCGGGGATAAAGCCCCCTCCTTTTTGCAGGTTTTCCGAAATTTTCTCGGGATTAAAGACAACCGCGGTATAGAAATAGGTAAACCCAAAAACCAGGAAGAAATAAACAAAGTTATACAAGAAGCTCTGGGGATTAAACGAGGTAGAAATTCCCCTGGCAAAATTGGCAATATTGGGATTTGCAGCGTTTGAGAGAAACTGCCCAATTAGAGACGGCATTAAAACCAAAGAGACTGCAAAAATAATAGGTATAACTCCCGCCTGATTAAGCCTTAGAGGAAGATATGAGGATTGCGAAAGGCTCCCAACCGATCTTTTTCTTGCATAGTGAATCGGGATTTGGCGAGCGCTCTCTCCGACAAAAATTACAAGACCAACAACCAAAATGGATAGAGCCAAAAATATCAGTACCTTAAATAAATCCTGTGATTGAAATACGCTTAAGCTCTGACCGAAAGTCACTGGAAGCCGAGCCATTATCCCGGTAAAAATCAAAAGTGAAATTCCGTTTTTAAATCCGTATTCGGTGATAAGCTCTCCCAGCCAAACAGCAATAACCGTTCCTGCTGTCATTGTTACAACCAATGAAAGAAGGGCTATGGGCGATAAATCCGAGATGATATTCTGACCCTTTAAAAGAGCATACATCCCAAAAGCTTGAAGTGCGGCCAAAGGAACAGTCAAAAGCCTTGTGTATTGATTAATCTTCTCCTGGCCGTATTCTCCCTCCTTTTGCAAAGCCTCAATTGACGGAACAACATACCCCAAAAGCTGGAAAATGATTGAGGCGTTGATATATGGATTAAGACCCAAAGCCATTATCGAAAAATTGGCCAAAGTTCCACCGGAAAAAACATCAAGCAAAGAAAGAAGCGGGCTTCCCAAAAATAGCTGAGTAAGAGTAGTCCTATCAATTCCTGCAACGGGAATATGAGCCGCGAGCCTAAAAACAACCAAAATTCCGGCGGTTATAAGAAGCTTTCTCCTTATAGACGGAGTTTTAAGAGCCTTCAAAAAAAACTGGAAAATAAGATTAAACATTAATCTTTTTGGCAAAACTCTTTGACATTGGGAGCTCGATTGTTAACTTCTTTGTAAGTTTGCCGCTTCCTAATATTTTTACGCCATATTTCTTGGCCTCATCAAGCTTTACGATTCCTGCTTTTGCCAGAGTCTCGATATTAACCTTTGACCCTGCAGGCAGAATATTCAAAACACCAGCATTGACAATAACGGGTTTACTTTTCCCATGAAACTTTCCTTTTCCTCGGGATAGAGGAAGTCTTTTAAGAAGAGATTTTTTGACTTTGAATCCTTCAAAAAGAACCCCTATCTTACCTCTTGATTTTTGGCCTTTTTGGCCACGCCCCACTGTGTGTCCACCCTTACCCGAACCCAAACCCCTGCCAACTCTTTTTTTACTTTTGCTCACGACTTTTGGTAAGTTCATTTATCCTTTCTAATGCTCTTATTGTCGCATAAACGTTTGAGATTTTGTTTTTCGTTCCCAGAATTTTTCCAACCACGTCTCTAATTCCTGCCGCAATTAAAACCACTCTCATCGGACCCCCTGCAATAATACCCGAGCCGGGAGGGGCCGGTTTAAGAAGAATCTTCGCGGCGGAAAACTTTTCTTCAATCGAGTAGGGGATAGTCGTTCCCTTTAATGGAACTAAAATCATTCTTCTTTTGGCTGCTTCAATTGACTTTCTGATTGCATTCCGAACGTCCTGTGCCTTGGCAAGCCCCACACCTACTTTTCCCTTTTTATCTCCCACAATAACAAGGGCGGAAAATCTAATTTGATTTCCTCCTTTTGTCTTTTTGGAAATCCTGTTAATTTGAACAACTGTTTCTTCAAACTCTTTATCTGGATTACTATATTGCTGACGCATTGAATAGCCCATTAAAATTTCAACCCTCCTTTGCGCGCCGCTTCAGCTAACACCTTAACTTTTCCGTGATATTTAAATCTGCCTTTATCAAAAAAAATTTCTTTGATTTTCTTTTTGGCGGCTTTTGCAGCAATTTCTTCCCCAACTTTGGCGGCGTCACGACCAAAAGTAGCTACCAACGTTTCTGCTTTTGAATCGTCAATTATCTGGGCGTATATAAACTTATTTGACCGATAAACCGATAGTCTAATTGTTCTCATGTTGTAGTTGCTTTAGCTGCCGCTTTCCCCGGCTTTCTTCTTACTATCTCTTCAACATATTTAATACCCTTGCCTTTATACGGCTCCGGTGGCCGGACTGCCCTAATATTGGCCGCAACCTGCCCGACAATTTCCTTATCAATCCCGGACACGGTTATAATAGATTTTTCAACTTTAAGGGCAATTCCTGCCAGCGCCTCGATTTTTACCGGGTGCGAATAACCGACAGTCAAAGTAATCACTGAACCTGATACCTCTGCCCTAAACCCCGTTCCAACCAGTTCCAGACTTTTCTCAAAACCCTCGGAAACTCCTTTGGCCATATTGGCAACCAACGACCTGATAGTTCCATGTAAACTTATTGACTGTTTTGTGTCGTCCTTTCGGAAAATAGTCACTATCCCGTCAGAAACTTCTGCGCTAATCTTTCGGGGAATATTTCTTTCAAGCTCACCCTTTGACCCTTTAACTAATATCTTGCCATTAGAAATCTCTACGGTCACACCGTTTGGTAAATTTATTGGTTGCCTCCCGATCTTACTCATGTAAGTTTTACTATTACCTCCCCTCCCAATCTTTGTTTTATTACCTCACGACTGGACAAAATTCCTTTTGGTGTTGAAATAAGATAGGTGGAAGGACCCCTTTTCTTTTCAATTTCTGCTACTCCCATATAGATTCTAAGCCCTGGCTTACTTACAAGTTTTAAGTCCATTAATACCGGCTTTTTGTTTTTGTAAGTAAGAGTTACCTTGTCTTTTTTGACCTCATCCAAAAAGCCAAGTTTTTTAAGAGCCGTAGCAACCGCCATAACTTTTTTACTGCCGGTGATAGAAACTTCTTTCTTTCTTGCTAGTCCCGCATTTTTTACTCTAATTAAAAAATCAATTACCATGACGCCTTTCTAACTCCGGGGATTTCTCCCTTTAGAGCATGCTCCCTGAAACATAAGCGACAAAGTCCGAATTTTCTTAAGTACCCTCGGCTTCTACCACAAATCCTACACCTGTTTCTGTATCGAACTTTAAACTTTAATTTTCTTGTTTCTCGAACTTCTTTTGCAGTTGTTGACATATTAATTTTTCACAAACGGACAGCCTAAAAGTTCCAATAGTTTTCTTGCTTTTTCTTTATCTTTGGCTGTAGTCACAATTGTAATTTCTATTCCATGGGGGAATGTTGATTTTGAGAAATCAATTTCAGGAAAAACGGTATGCTCGGGCATTCCCAATGTATAATTGCCAAATTTATCAAAAGAGGTATCGGATATCCCCCGAAAATCTCTCAACCGTGGCAGGGTTATTGAAAATAACCTGTCCAAAAATGAAAACATTCTCACTCCCCTTAGGGTTACCGAAAGACCAACCGGGACACCCTCCCTAACCCCAAAAGCAGCTATTGACTTTTTAGCAAGCCGTATCGAGGGTGTTTGACCAGTAATCGCAGCCAAATCACGCTTGAGAGCCTCTAACCCTTGCTGATTTTTGGCCAGCTCTCCAACGCCCGCATTAATCACAACCTTGGTAATTTTAGGGTCGGCCAGCTTCGGCGAAATCTCTTTTCTGTATTTTTCCAAAAGTCTATTCATAATATTATTTGGCTTTATCAATTTCTCTTTTACACTTTTTGCAAATTCTGACTTTTTCTTTACCTGCGAATTTTAACCCAATTCTGGTTATTTTTTTACACTTAGGACAAACAAGAGCAATTTTCGATACAGCAAGGGGCCTCGGAAGCTCATAAACTCCCCCTTTAACCTCGCCCATTCCCTTAACATGTTTCTTGTAAATATTTACTCCGGGAACAAGAATAAAACCCTTCTTGGGAAAAACTTTTTCAATTTTTCCCTCTCTACCTTTGTCTTTCCCTATTGTTATTTTGACAATATCGCCAACTCTATATTTCATACAACCTCCCTTGCTAATGATGCAATTTTATTGTATCCGACCTCTTTTACTTCGCGGGCAACGGGCCCAAGAATTCTTGTCCCCCTGGGAAGCCCCTGGTTATCAATAACCACCCCGGCATTATCATCAAAGCGAACAAAAGTTCCGTCTTTCCTGCCTACTTCCTTTCTTGTTCTAACAACTACAACTTTTACCTTTTCGTGATCAGCAACTACTCCTGCCGAGTCAGCACCCTTGACAACACAAGTAACGACATCTCCAACTCCGGCTCGCTTCCCAATTCTGGCAGAGATTCCAATTACTAATAAACGCTTGGCTCCGCTATTATCGGCAGGAGTTAACATTGATTTAAATTGAATCACTTAATTATCCTCCATTTCTTAAACTTACTATACGGCCTTGATGCAATAAATTTTACAAGATCTCCTATTTTTGCACCGGTTTCATTATGAACCAGGTATTTTCTCATTCTTCTGAATCTTTTCTTATAAATAGGGTGAACAACGATTCTCTCAACGACAACCTTAGCCGTTTTGTCTCCCTGCTGCGATATAATTTTTCCGATTAAAATTCTCATTTTTTTGACGAAGTCTTAAGCTTCGCTTATTCCTCCTTGGCAACAACTTTTGTCGCTATCGGAAGTTTTGCTCCCGCTCTGGCAAAACCTTCTTCGACTATCTCCCGGGTCGTGCCTGCAACTTCAAAGAGTATCATACCAGGCCTAACGACTGCTACATAGGTTGAAATGTCACCCTTTCCTCCACCCATCCTTTTCCCTGCGGCACGTGCTGTAATTGGTTTATCAGGAAAAACTCTTACCCAAACTCTTCCACCCTTCTTAAGAGAGTGGGTTATCGCTCGCCTGGCTGCTTCAATTTGAGCAGAGGTGACCCAGGCGACCTCCTGGGCTTTGAGACCATAATCTCCAAAGGAAAGGGTATTTCCACGAAGAGCCATTCCGCGCCTGCGACCTCTGAAATCTTTAATATATTTTCGTCTTTTTGGCTGCAACATTTTGACAAAGTCTTAAGCTTCGCTTATTCTTTCTTTCTATGAATCCAGACCTTGACCCCAACATAACCTCTTTTCAAAAGCGCCGGAACCTGTGAATAATCAATCTCCTCGCGAAGAGTTTGGCTGGGAACGGAACCAACATGAAACTTTTCAACTCTGGAAATTTCCGCCCCCCCAATTCTTCCACCTACCGCCACTTTTATACCCAGAGCACCTGATGCCATAACCCTCTCCATAGTTTTTTGAACAACGCGCCTGTGGGGGATTCTTCTTTCAAGTTCGGATACGATTCTTTCGGCAACTAAATGGGCTGAAAGCTCGGGGTTTTTAACTTCCTGAATTTTGATATCAATCTTTGAATTTGACACGCCAATGATTTTCAAAATATCTTTCTTAACTTCTTCGATTCCTGATCCACCTCTTCCGATTACCACTCCAGGCCTGCTTACCCAAATGGCAACCACCATACTTTTAGGAAGTCTTTCTATTTCAACAGAGGTTACTCCGGCGAGCTTGAGCTTTGCCATCAAAGCCTTTCTGATTTTTATATCTTCCAAAAGAAAGTTTTTGAAAGACAAAGAATCAACAAACCACCTTGATTTCCAAGGTAGGAAGGATCCCGTTCTTATGCCGATTGGATTAACTTTTTGTCCCATTTGTTAAAATAATCCTTATATGACTCATTCTTTTTTTGAAAGGATGCCAACGGCCGCGTGAAGCTGCCATTCCCCTTTTAAG
>Ga0209518_1001083_pt1 | contig 31399 bp, 32 predicted proteins | sample RifGroB1_FD_183993 | JGI IMG/M metagenome (GOLD analysis project Ga0209518, IMG submission 183993) | Groundwater microbial communities from Rifle, Colorado, USA - Groundwater B1 (SPAdes) (version 2) | ecosystem: Environmental > Aquatic > Deep subsurface > Groundwater | place: Rifle, Colorado...
TCCCCATGCCTTGCAAAAATATTAACTAAAGGTATGGGAGCATTTAAAACAATATCCTGAAGTTTTTCGTCCTGCAATAACACTTCAATAAGCCCAAAGCCGATTGTATGCCTAACTAAAATAGTTGCCAGCTTATTCAACTCAGAGTAATTAAGAGAAATCCCTTTTGTTTGCGCTAAATCCTGTATTAAATCTTTAGAAATGTTAAAAAAAACCTGTCTTGTTCTTTCAGTATCTGTGAATTCTTCTGCTTTTGGCTGATGCTCAATTAAAACACTTCTTGCTAAATTTAAAAGCATGCTATGGTCTTCGCTAAGAACATGTTCTGGAGGGACTAGATGATACAAAAATTTTGATTCATTTTTCTTTTTTAATATAGTTACAACAGATTCGTCATAACTTTCCTGGGAAATTTTATACTGGTCAATAATCTCTGCATCTCCAGGCAAATCTGAGACTAATCTTGTAAAAGTAAAATTTGGGATTACATCTGGATTAAAAAGATTGGTGTAAATCTCTCTCTCCCCTTTTCTGTATGATTTAAGGTATGGAGCTGAATCCTGAATTAATTTTGCTTTTTCAAAAATTGTTAAAATTTTTTCTACAAAGCTAATATAATTTCCTTGATCTATTTTGAATTGTGGCTCAATCTTGTTCAAAAAAATTCTTGCTTCAATTATAATTCTTTTTAATTCAAAATATGCTGCAATTGGATCTTTTTTCAGCAAAAATAAGAAGGAAAAAATATCATTATATCTCTTTGGAAAAAATTGTTCATTTAAAGTAATAAGCTTTTCTCTTGAGAGAATTTTTTCCTGTTTGATAAAATAAACATAAAGATGGGCAATTTCAAGAAGATATGAAGTTTCTTTAAAATCATAATTATAATTTTTTTGCTGGACAAACACAACTCTTGAAACATTTGGGTTTTCTATAAGAGAATCTATAGTTTTCTCCATTACTTCTGAAGAATCTTCAAGAGATGGAACATAAGGTGCTCCTAAGTAATTGACATAAAGGATATCCTCCCCTCCTTCTCTCTGCACTTCATAAGAATATAAAGTTGCTCTCTCATCAAACTGCATAGGGAAAAAAAGCAAGAAGAGTTTAAAATATTTTGTATGTTTACCCTAAACTCTCTAAATTTTAATTAGCTACAGAAATTCTTGTAAACCAGTGCTTTTAGGCAGTGGTAATTGCCAAATGCAATTGCTAGAATTCCTGTATGAAGATGAAGCAGGAAAATTATCTAAAAAGAGCTAAAAAAGAGTTTTATTCTCGCACAAAACACAACAAATTTAAACCATATTATCATCAAAATACAAATGGCAGAGCAACAAGGAGATTATTCTGGGCAGATTTTTGGAGAGGTGAATGTAAAAGTAAGAGATTTGGAAGAAAAGCAGAAAATCCTTAAAGATAGGCTGCTTCTTATAGGACAGAATCTTATAGAATTTAAAGAGGAAACTAATGATAAAATTTTGGAGATAAAAAAGAATATTGAAGACATAAAACAGGTTTTAGAAAGAATGAAATCTTTTTTAGAAACAGCTTCGGGTGAATTCTCAAAATTTGCCAGAAAAGAAGATTTAGAAATTTTAACAAAACAGGCAAAAATGTTTCAGCCATTAGAATTTGTAAGAAAAAAAGATTTGGAAAAATTAAAAATAAATTAAAATGGGAATTTTAGAGCAGATAACACAAATGAGGGGTAGAGGAATGCCTGATCAGGAAATTGCCGCCCGTTTGCAGCAGCAGGGAGTATCTCCTAGAGAAATAAATGATGCTTTCAGCCAGGCAGAAATAAAGAGTGCTGTAACAAATACTGGAGCTATGTATGGGATGCAGACATCAATTATGGATGAGCCTCCTATTTCTGGAGGAGGGTATGTTCCGCAAACACAGGAAGCTTCTGAGGAAGAATATGCCTATGCCCCTCAGCCAGCACAAGCCCCTCAAACAGAATACATGACGCAGCCAGGACAGGAAGTTTATCAAGAAGCAGGTTATGCTCCTGCTGGAGGAGCTGATACAAGCACTATGATTGAAATATCAGAGCAGGTTTTTTCTGAAAAGATAAAAAAAATTGAAAAATCATTAGCAGATTTAATTGAATTCAAGACTCTCAGCCATTCAAAAATAGAAAACATTTCAGAGAGGCTTAAAAGAATAGAAACAACAATTGACAAATTACAGATTGCAATTCTTGAGAAAGTCGGTTCTTATGGAAAAGATTTAGAATCAACAAAAAAAGAGATTGCAATGGTGCGGGATTCTTTTGAAAAAATAGTAAATCCTCTTGCAGAAATGGGTGAAAAGAAACAAGCTCCTAAACAAACTGGTTCTCAAAAAAAGAGTTTTAAAGAAAAATAAAAAAATAAATTTTATGGATTTGGATGTCCATAAGGCCAAAAAGGAGCATATTTTGTGCTTGATTTAGAGCTTGATGCTCCTACTATAATAGATATAACTATAAGGATAAAAACAACTCCTGCTACAAACTGCCAGTTTTGATACCACCAATATCCAGAATACCATCCAATTGCGCCAGCAGTATTGACAAGAACAATAATGGCAATGACAACCCCTATTCCGAGCAAAGTATACATTATTCCTCCTTTACTTGGGTCTACAAACATTCCTCCTAAGATCAATAAAACTAATAAAATTGCTAATCCTACTCCTAATCTAGGAAATATCTCAGAAAAAAATACAGGGACAAAATCAAACTGCAAGGCCATTAATCCGACAGAAAGGGCAATTATAGCATTGATAGATTTATTATCCTGGAAAAGCTTTATTTGATTGAGAATTCCAAAAATTAGTGCGAATAATAACAAGAACGGCAATAGATAACTAAAAAAACCAAACTGTTCCCATTGGGCAAACATCTCTCCGATAACCCCTCCTCCATAAAACCCGTATGAAACTAATGAGATTAAACCATCTATCATTAGACTTAATTATGAAAATATGTTTAAATATGTTTCTAAAAAAATTTAATTATTTGGATTTACTTATAACTAAAGCCAAAGCACCTACAACTGCAGCAATAAATAATACATTTGTCCAGAAAGTTGAACTCCACTGCTGCCCAAATAATAAATCTATAACTTTATCTTCAATTCCTGTTGCCCAAAGAACAGCAATTACTGAAGAAATGCCTATTAAAATTCCTGCCACCCATTTTGCCATCTTACTTCCACCAATTTTTGCTTCTCCTCCAGTTGCAAAACCCCATAATAACAAGACAACAAACATCACAATAAGGGCAACTGTCAAGAACAAAATTAAATTGCTAACAACAATTTTTGGAAAAACAGCTCCTACAAAAATCAAGCCAATTACAAAAGAAACTAAAGCATTAATCTGATGTTTATCCTCTCCAAGAAGTTTAGTTTTTTCAAGAATTGCATAAATTATTAAAAACATCAACAAAAATGGGTAAACAAAGTTAGTAAAAATCCAGTGTTGTAGAATAGTTTCAGCAGCCATTTGCTTAACTCAAGTCTTCATGAACTTCTTCAATATCTGAATCTTGACTTGGTAGAGCAGATTTACTTATTACGAAAATATCACTTATAGCTTTTACAAATCTATGAGGGATTATTACTCCTCTTGCACCACTGATTAAAGGAATCATGCCTCCAGCAACCCTTATTCTCCACCCGTCAATTTTATTTTCCTGAAGATTAGCTTCTTCTATCTGCCCAAAATAATCTCCAGCGTCAGTATAAACTTTTGTTCCTATAACTTCTGATATTTTTTTAACTCTCATTTATTAAACTCCCTTATGTATTATAATCAAAAGATATGAAATTCATTTAAATACTTTTCCATTATTAAAAAGATATTTTAATATACTATCAAATATAACAAAATTTATAAAAAAAATATCCACTTAATAAATATGCTAACTAAAGATGAAATTATTTCCATCTTGGTGGTAACTCTCATACTTGGGTTTACAGTCAGCTTAATGAGAACTTTAGATATTTTTTTCTACACATTAATCACAATATTTCTTATTATCATGATAAATGTAACAGCAAAAAAAGTAGCAGGGTTTTATCTTGATTCAGAAGTAGAAACAAAGATATGGGAAATTCAAAGATATGGATTTAAACCACATAGGTATTTTAAAAGACCGTTTCCAGCAGGAGCGTTTTTCCCAATTATTCTTACAGTATTCTCAGTTGGGTACACAACCTGGATGGCTCCGCTAGTTTTTGATGTTAAAACAAAAGTTTACAGGGCGGCAAAAAGATATGGGCTTTATACTTTTTCTGAAATGACAGAATATCATTTAGGGTTAATTGCAGCAGCAGGGATTATGGCAAACCTAATTTTTGCAGTAATTGGGTATCTTATAGGGTTTACAGCATTTGCAAAACTAAATGTCTATTTTGCTTTTTTTAATATGCTTCCATTATCTGACCTTGATGGCAATAAGATATTTTTCGGAAGCTTAGTCTTATGGAGTTTTCTGGCTTCACTAGTACTAATAGCACTAGTTGGGGCAATACTAATAATATAATTCTTAATGATACAGGGAACAAATTCATAAAAATATTTATACTCTTTAATTTTCCAATTATAATGCCAGAAAAATTCTTAGAGAATATTGAACCTAGGGAGTACCAGCAAAAGATATTTGAAACATGTGTAAATAAAAATTGTTTAGTAGTGATTCCAACTGGTTTAGGAAAAACTCTTATTGCATTGATGCTTGCCGTAGAAAGGATGAAAAAATTCCCTGGAAAGAAAGTTGTATTTCTTGCTCCAACAAAACCTCTCGCAGAACAGCACCTACAATCATTTAAAAGATATCTCCCAGAATTATTTGCAGATATGCAATTATTTACTGGGCAAGTAAATGCAGAGAAAAGGAAAAAAACATGGCAGACAGCTGATATAATTTTTTCAACCCCCCAATGCATTGCAAATGATTTAAGAAAAAAAATGTATGATTTAAATGAAGTTTGCCTGCTTATTGAAGATGAAGCCCATAGATGTTTAAAAAATTACGATTATAACTATATCGCCCAGCAATACAAAAATCAGGTAGAGCATCAAAGGATTCTTGGACTAACAGCTTCGCCAGGAAGTGAAGTAGCGAAAATAATTGAAATTTGTAAGAATCTTTCAATAGAAGAAGTGGAGTTAAGAACAAGAGAAAGTGAAGATGTAAAAAAATATCTTCAAGTTTTAGAATTTGAAAAAAAGAATGTTGATTTTCCTGCGGAATTTGAAGAGATGAGGCATGTTCTGTCAAAACTATTCAACAATTACATTGAAGAATTAAGGCAAAGATCAGTTCTTTTCGGTCCTTCCTCAAAAACAGCCCTTATAATCCTTCAGAAAAAGATAATGGGAAGTTTGACAAGAGGGAATAAAAACTTTAATTATATGCTAGGGGCAAGCGCTTGTGCCCAAGCAATAAAAATTCAACATGCATTGGAACTCTTAGAAACCCAGACATTAAAAAGTTTCAATGAATACCTAAAAAATCTGTTTGATCAGGCTGCAAAAAAACAAAGCAGGGGAGTAGTGAAGCTAGTGTCAAAACCAGAATTTAATTTTGTATTTATGCGGTCAAATGAACTGTTATCTAAAAAAATTGAACATCCAAAACTTGAAGAGCTTGCTAAAATAATTGAAAGTGAGATTGTTAAAAATGAAAAAATGAAAGCTATTGTTTTCACCCAATTTAGGGATACAGCCTCTGCTATCTCAAAAAAACTTAATGAGCTCAAAAGTATAAATGCCAAGGTTTTTGTTGGGCAAGCTAAGAAAAAAGGAACAGGATTAAGCCAGAAAGAGCAAAAAAGTATCATAAATGAATTTTCAGCTGGAGATGTTAATGTGTTATGTGCTACGTGCATTGCTGAAGAGGGTCTTGACATCCCTGAAGTGAATGTTGTTATTTTTTATGAGCCAGTTCCTTCTGCAATAAGAACCATTCAAAGAGCTGGAAGAACAGCAAGGGTTATGAATGGAAAATTAATAATGCTTGTAACAAAAAAAACAAGGGATGAATCTTTTTTTTATGTCTCTAAAAATAAGGAAAAGAGAATGCATACTGCAATCAATTCCATTAAAGAGGGTTTGCTTAATTCTAAAGGCAATTTAAATATAGATGAAAAAAAACAAGAGCAGAAAACAATTAAATCTTATGTCAAGAATTCAAGATGATAATTACGATTTCTGGCAAGCCTGGAGCAGGAAAGACTAGTGTGGGAAAAATGCTGTCTGAAAGACTTAATTACAAATTTTATTCTATCGGAAGTTTAAGAAGAGAGTTAGCATTAAAAAAAGGATTGACAATAGACCAATTGAATGAACTTGGAGAAAAAGAATTTTGGACAGATAAATATGTTGATGATTACCAAATAAAAATAGGAATGAGTGAAAACAACTGTATAATTGATGGAAGACTTTCTTTTCATTTCATACCTTCTTCAATAAAAATTTTTATTGAAGTTAATCTAAAAATAGCTACTGAACGAATTTTTAAAAATCAAAGAATTAGTGAGAAAAGTAAGAATAATTTAAAAGGGATAAGAGAGGAAATTAAAAAAAGAATAGAGAGTGATAGAAAGAGATATATAAAATATTATGGGGTGGATTGTTATGATAAAAAAAATTATGATATCATTATAGACACTTCAAATCTTAAAATTAAAGAGGTTGTAGACCAGATTCAAAATAAACTAAATAAACACAATCTAATAAAAATAAATTAAAATGTCAAATGAGGTTTAGATAAAATGAAGCAAATCTTAGACATCTTTTCAAGAAAACACCAAATAATGAAAAAAGAGAGAAAAAATGAAAAGATAATAATTGATTACAGGGAAAAAAATTCGCTGGTTGTTTCCAAATTGATTGGATTAGGGTTTGATATAAATTTTGAAACATTAAAAGTTGCAGATTATATTGTAAAAGATGTTGCAATAGAAAGAAAAACTGTTTCTGATTTTATTTCATCAATGGTTAATAGGAGACTTCTCAAGCAGCTTGAGGAATTACAGCAGTATAAAAACAAGTTATTGATTGTTGAAGGAGTTGAAGAACAGGAACTTTATACAGATTCTGAAGAAAAAACAGGCATTCATCCAAATTCAGTCAGAGGATTTTTGCTTTCAATTGTTTTAAAATATAAAGTCCCTATAATCTTCACAAAAAATCCAGAAGACACTGCTAAATTCATTTCTGTGCTTTCAAAAAGAAAAGAAAAAGAGATTTCATTGAATGTAATGAAAAAAACATTGGATAAGAAAGAACAGATGCAGTTTATAATTGAAAGTTTTCCAGGAATCGGTCCAAAAACATCAAAAAAGGTTTTAGAAGAATTCAAAACTATAAAGAACATAATAAATGCTTCAGAAGAAGAATTAAGAAAGATTGTTGGGAAAAAAGCTGAAATAGTTTATAAAATTATTAATGAAAATTATTAATAAATTCTATCTCATCTAAATATACCTTATAATAATTTTCAAAATTATTAACCTTTTTTGAATTAGATGAGACAATAACACGATATTTATTTCCTGTCTCTTGGTTAAATTGGTTTTTTAATATACTTACTTGTTTTTCATTTCCTCCAATAATTAAAAGACCATCAAGATTATTCTTAGAAATAAGAGATGAAGCATCTTTAACTAAATTATTTAGTTCTGATTTGTATTTATTTACCATCAAATAATTTATTAAAAGTTATTTTTAAAAATAAGTATATACTAAAATATATTTTAGAGTTAATTTAATTTAAACCTTTCCACAATTTTATATTTAGGGCCTTCTCTTGTCAACTCAGATTTCATCAGAAAAAATTCATTTACTTCAAACTTTAATTTTTTAAAGTGAATGTCTTTAATAGATTTTATTAAATCTTGCTTGTTATTTACGGCTTTTACTCTTGCAAGAGTGATGTGAGAATTAAATCCTCTCTCTGCTGGTATTTTTAAAAGTTTAAAAGATATTTGCTTTTGCAACTCTTTAATTTTATCTGAGATAATATCTACCCATATAACTTTGATATAATCTTCACTATCAAATACCCCTGCTTCTCCAATTTCAGCTTCAAATTTGTCAAATTTAATCTTTTTTAACTTATTTTTAATTTCTTCTGCTTCTTCTCCAGAAATATCTCCAATAAATTCAAGTGTTAGATGCATATCATCTTTTCTGACAAACTTTCCTTTAAACAAATTCTTTTTTTGCAGTATCTCAGACTGATGAAATATTTTAGATTTTATGTTTTCTGGAAGTTCTATTGCAACAAACAATCTCATTTTTTTGATTCTATTTTATTTAAGATTATTAAAAGCAAAAATCCTAAAAAAGCAATAAATCCGACTGATAAAAAAAGATAATCAAATCCTACAAGAGATGCAATTCCTGCACCTAAAAAAGCTGCTACTGCTGTTCCAATCCCAACCCCTGTGCTCCAGATAGCATATTCAAACCCTTTATGTTTTTTATCTATGTAAGTTGTAAAAAGAGTAAACCAAGTAGGATAAGCTAAAGCTGCCCCAAAACCGTAAATTATCTGTGCAAGAAAAATTTCATAAACATTTTTGGAAAAGAAGTAAATAATTGGGACAAGTATAATTAAAAAAGTTCCAAAAACCAAAAGACGAGTTTTATGCTTTTGTTTGTCTATAAAATATTTGGATAAAGGCAATTGAGTAATAGATTTAACAGACAAAAAAATTGTAGTTGCTAAACCTGCTGTAAATATACTTCCGCCAGCTAAATCACTAATAATAAAAATAGCAAAAATAGGCGCAATCAGCCCAAAACTACTCAAAATGAATATATCTGATAATATAAGCAAATATAACTTCTTATTCATACTAAATTATATCAAAAATAATTTATAAATTTATCATATTAATTCAGCCAGAATTTTAGCGCCAAGTTTGACTGTAAGTCCATTATTCTTCCTGTCTTTATTTTCATTGATTTCTACTATGTCAACTGCTCTCAATGTTTTAATTTTATTCATTCTCTGGATTAAGTATAGAAATTGTCTGCTTGTTAGGCCCCCTGGTTCTTGGTAGCCTGTTGATGGGGCAAATGCAGGATCTATAACATCTATATCAATAGAAATATAAAGCTCTTTATTGTTTGAAAACTCCATTATTACATCACACATTTCTTGCAAGTCTTCTAAAAGCTGGTTCATTGAAATAATTTTTATATTCTTTTCTCTCAAAAACTTAATTTCTTTAATATCAGAGTTCCTAACACCAACCAAAAGAATATTCTCTGCTGGAAAACCATCATTAATCAATCCCCGCAACCATTCTTCATGTGTTGGAAACTTCTTATCTATCGGCTCCATACAATCAGGGTGGGCATCAAATACGATTAAGCATGGCTCTTTTCCAGAATTTTGGCAATGGTTTAAAAATGCTCTAGTGATTGGATAACTTATAGAATGGTCCCCTCCAAGAAAGATAGTTTTTGGTTTTATTTCAAAAATTTTAAATGAGTTTTTATATATTAGTTCATTGGTAAACTTTAAATTTGAATTGTCCAAATGAATCTCCTCTAAATCAAGAAGATTTGTATTAATTGCTTTTCCTTGTTCATTAGAATATATTTCTTTAATAGAATTCAGAATAGCATTGCCTGACTGCTCGCATCCGTCTGTTTTTCCTAATCCATTAATAGCCGGAACTTTTACAACATAAAAATTTTTGTCCATTTTGTTTGTTTTTAAACTTTTTAGATGCTCAAGAATGTGAATATATTGGTATTCTTGGCATAAACATAAATTTTAATAATAAGAAGAGTTTTTAAGATTATTCTTCAGGCACAAGTGCAAAAAAGCTGTAATTTTTTATTTTCGCCAACTTTTTAACATCATCCAGTTTAACATCATTAATATTTTTCTCATAATTATAAAAATCTTCAGCTTTTCCATTTACTTCATAATATACCAAATTAACCATCTGCATCTGCGAATCCTCCATAGATATCTGATAATTTCCAATCATTTGTTCTTTAATCTGATTAAGTTCTTCTTCAGTTAATTCTTCTGCAACCTTTGCAAATTCATCTAAAATTAATTTTTTAATTCTCTCGACATTTTCTTTGCTTGTCCCAACATAAATAAATGTATGCGCAAAATCAATTGTTATTTCTGAAAATTCTTTTACAGCATATGCCAGATTTCTCTTTTCCCTTATCTCTTGAAATAATCTGGAAGACATTCCTCCTGCCATCAAAGTTGAAAGAATTCTTGCAGCATAAGATTTTCTGTCATTTGCTAACGGAATATGATATGCAAATATCAGGTTTGCCTGATCAATACCTTTTCTTTTTTCTGTTTTTTCCCCATTTTTTAATTTTATCTTCACTTTTGGATTTTCTATTTTTTTTCTGTTAAAAGTCTTTTCTGCGAAATTAATTATGCTATCTAAATCAGCTTCCCCAACAACACATAAAATAATATTATTTGGCTGATAAGCTTGTCTAAACCTGGCAAGAAGTTTATTTCTATCAATTAATTTTAAGTTTTTCTCTGTCCCAATCAAAGGCGCCCCAAAAGGCTCTTCATAAAGCAGCTTATGCACTTCTTTAAATGAATATGTTAAAGGATTGTCTTTTTTAAGTTTTATCTCTTCAAAAATTACTTTCTTCTCCTTTTCCAGCTCTTTTTCATCAAATAACGAATTTTTAACCATGTCAGATAAAACATCAAGTGCGACATTGAGATGTTTGCTGGGAATTTTGCAGTAAAAAACAGTCATTAATTCATCAGTAAATGCGTTGGACTCTCCCCCGTGTTTTTCTATTTCTTCAGCAATTTTCTTTGCATTTCTTGTAGGAGTTCCTTTGTAAACCATATGCTCAATAAAATGAGAGATTCCTTTTTCATCAATGCCCTCATTAATTCCTCCAGTTTTAATTGCAAATGATATGCTTACTACAGGTACATCTCTCTTTTCAAAAAGAACAGTCATTCCGTTTTTCAAAACAATTTTATGGAATTTTGCGGCCATAATCTAAAAAATACGAAGGAGTATATAAATTTAATTTATGTCAAGAACTGAAAGTTCTTGAGCACACTCAAGATTTTTCACATCTTGATGAGTCCCAAACAACCCTCGGTTTTTAAGCCAAGGTAAAACTCAAGGACTTTTTGATCTGCAAAAAACAATATATCTTTCCCCACCTATCTCAAAATCATCAAGCACTTTAAAATTCTCTTTGATAAAATCAATAATCCAATTTCTCTTGGCTTTAAATTTAACTCTTTTGACCATGCTTTTTGTTGCAAAGCTTACAGCAATAATATCTGCTAAAGGAACAATCTCCAAAAGCAATTTTTTTGAGTAGTCTCTTTTTAGCATTTCTAAAGAATCTAGTGTTTTAAACAAAAAAACAACCTTGGGATTTTTTTGTTTTTCAATAAGGCTTTTTATTTTCTCTAATTCAAACAAACTTAAATGAAATGCTTTCCCAGAAATACCATTTTTAGTAAAATAATTATTCGTTAGTTCAACAAGCTGGCCAATTCCCTCAACCGCTGTGTAATTTACATTATATTTTAATCTTCCAAAATAATTATAGCTAAAACCATTAATTCCAGCTCCTAAATCAATTATGCTCAATTGTTCTCCAAGTTTATTCAAATTTAAAATTCGCCAATAAATTTTTTCATAATACGGCAACCTTTCCCTTGTAGAAAGATGCTTCCTTAAAATCCATTCAGGAGATTTATCCTTCAATGAAAGAATTTTTTTGCTTGTAAATGCAGAGAATGCTTTTCTTAATAAATCTCTTGTGAGTTTAACTTTTTCTTCATCAGTATATCTTTCCTTGTCAAAATTTTCAAAGGCTAATGCCACATCTTTTTCCGGAAGTTGGGAGAATTCCTTTTTCTGAATTATCTTGTCTATAATTTCCTGCTTATTCATTAAATTTTTAAGGAAATATATCTTATTAAGATTATGGCCTCTACAAACCAATCCCCTGAATATCAGAAAGCTCATGGTAAATTTATTTCAGCTAAGACAGATGATGAGAGATTAGAAGCATTAGAAGATATGATTAAAGAATGCCCAAAACATAAATCAGCTGAAAATATGCTTGCAAATTTGAGAACAAGGTATAAAAAACTAAAAGAAAAGAAAGAGAAAGGGAAAAAAGCTGGGAAAGGGGGGAAAGTCGGGATAAAAAAAGAAGATATGCAGGCAGTTATCATAGGAGCAACAAACTCTGGAAAGTCCTCATTGATTTCAAAATTAACAAATGCAAAACCGCAAATATCTGAAATTGAGTTTACAACAACTTACCCAATGGTTGGAATGATGGATTATGCTGGAACAAATATACAGCTTATTGAAATTCCTGCTTTTGAGTCAGAGTATTATGACAGAGGGATTGTAAATTCAGCAGATACAATTTTAATTTTAGCAACAAATTTAAATGAGATAAAAAAGCTTGAAGAGGGGCTGGAAAAGGCACATGGAAAAAAGATTATGATTATTAATAAAACAGATGAATTAACTGAAAATGAAAAAAGAAAGATTTTTGCAACACTTTCATCAAAAAAATACAATTTTGTTTTGATTTCTGTTAAAACTGGAGAGGGTATTGAAAGATTAAAAGATAAAATCTTCCAAAGTTTTGATAAGATAAGAGTTTATACTAAAGAGCCTGGAAAAGAAAAATCCAAAAAACCAGTAATCTTGAATCCAAATTCAACTGTAAAGGATATTGCTGAAAAAATTCTTAAGGGTTTCAGTAAAAAAGTCAAAGAAACAAGAATTTGGGGGCCTTCATCAAAATTTCCAGGGCAGAAAGTTGGATTCCAGCATCACTTAAAAGATTTGGATGTTGTTGAGTTTAAAACTAGATAAATTAATCCATTCCTTCAATTAATTTTTTCAGTTCAACTATTCTCTTTTGGGACATATGTTTTCTTACAGGCTCCAAGATATTAATTATCTCTTCTGCAACAATGTTTTTCAGGTCTAAAGGGTGCAATCCTTCCTCATAAGCTTTTTCAAGTTCTTCATAAGTTTCAAATAAAATATCCCCTCCATATTTCTTGTCTCTTTTTATCCTTAGTTTTTCTTTTTTTGGGAAAATTATATGCTTACAAATCTGTAAAATTGGATTTCCTTTGATTTGTTTTTCAGGGCAGAATGATTTTCTTATTTTATTTCTTATGCTTTCCGGGTCCTCATCAATCATTATTCTTGAATTCGGAATGCTAGATGACATTTTTCCTCCAGTTAATCCAACCATATCATCATGATGGATTGCTATTGGAGGTTTATACCCCAACTCAGGAAGATTTTCCCGCATTAGCATATGTATTTTTCTTTGAGGCATATCCCCAAAAACAATGTCTGCTTTCAAGTGCTTGGCATCAACTGCCTGCATTAATGGATAAATCATCTGAGCAACATGGGGGTCTTCCTCCTCCCTGGCAATTATTGACATTGATCTTTTTGCCCTTAATACTCTCACTTTTAGCGATAATTTTAAAACATCTAAAAAATATTCATGATTTAATTGAAAATCACTTCCTAAGACATAATCCGCTTTTTTCATATCAACCCCTAATGCAGCAAACCCCTCTTTGTACAATTCAGCCACATGCTCTACTTTCGAAAGACTTCCTTTTTTGTTTAAGTATGCATGCAGATCAGCACAAAGCAATTTTAATTTTAATCCTGCTTTTTGAAAATCAATATGTTTGTTAACCCCAATCAGAGTCCCAATATGCAACCCCCCTCCAGAAGGTTCAAATCCATGATAAACAACTATCTCTTTTTTCTCCTTCAAAAGATTCTTTAATTCTTCCTCACCAATAATTTCAAGAGTATTTCTTTTTATTAATTCTATTCTTTTATCAGTATTCATGACCATATTAAAGAAAAAGAATTATGATTATTAAATCTTACTAAATTTATTGGAGACCATATGATATAAAGAATATGTTTGCATCAGGTATATCCTCTTTCACTTTTAATAATATTTTTTCTAATTCAGAATGTTTAAAGGATAGTTCTTGAAAGTTCTCTTCTTCAGAGCCGGCTTTTACCATTTGCCCTACATAAAAGTCAATAGGAGATTGTGGATTTAATGGAGAAAGTTTAACATATCTAAGTGTATTTTCTGCATCATTTTTTCTCCTAACAAATTCAAAAGTTTTAGAAAAAACAAGCCCATATGAACTGAGAATATCTTCTACCTCTTGCTTATCTTTTCCAGTTATTCTCTGCCCAACAATAATATATGATGATATCATCTTAATATGTCAAAGGGACATTATTTAAATCTTTCCATAATTGTAATTTTAAAGTGGTTACTATGACATTTATTATAAGATATTTATAAAAAATAGTGTTGATTCAAATTTTAATATTTTTATTAGGAGGAGTTTTAGCCGGAACTTTCACAGGCCTGACTCCAGGATTGCATATAAATCTTGTTGGAGTTTTTCTTGTTTCCTTGTCTGCTTCATTGCTTAGCTCATTAAATCCAATTTATATTGTGGTTTTTATTGTGGCTATGGCAATCACCCATACTTTTGTTGATTTTATTCCGTCTGTGTTCTTAGGTTGTCCTGACACAGATACAGAATTATCAATATTACCAGGGCATGAATTGTTAAAACAAGGGCTGGGATATGAAGCTGTAATTTTAACCTGTTATGGTAGTTTAGCAGCAGTTTTGATTCTAATTTTAATTTTAGTTCCATCTATTTTAATAATGCCAAAAATATATAGTCTAACAAAAAACATACTTCCATATTTGCTTATTGGCGCCTCTATTTTTTTAATCTCTCTTGAAAAAAAGAAATTTTCTGCTTTAGTTGTTTTTTTAATAACAGGAATATTAGGGTGGAGTGTTTTAAATATGGGATTAGTTAAAGAGCCATTATTGCCGTTACTCACAGGGCTTTTCGGAAGTTCTATGTTAATCATTAGTATTAAAACAAAGGCTCTTATTGCAAAACAAGAGGTTACAAAACCTAAAACAAGAATTATAAAGCCGTTAATTGGTGCAGTAATCGCATCTCCTTTATGCAGTTTTCTCCCTGGACTTGGAAGTGGTCAGGCGGCAATAATAGGAAATTTAATCTCAAAAACAGATAAAAAAGGTTTTTTAATTCTTCTAGGAGCGACAAATACTTTAGTGATGGGAGTTTCATTTATATCATTGTATGCTATTTCCAAAACAAGGTCAGGAGCTGTAGTTGCAATTAAAGAATTAATAGGAAATTTATCAGTTGAGATTTTGATATTAATAATGGCAGTGGTTTTAATTTCAGGAATAATTTCTTTTTTCTTAACAGATTTTCTGGCTAAATTTTTCTCACAGAGAATAGAAAAAATAAACTATTCTCTTCTCTCACTATTAACATTAGTAATATTAGTATTAATCACTTTTTTTGTCTCTGGATTGATAGGGTTTGTAGTTTTACTGGTTTCTACACTCACAGGGATTTATTGCATTTCTTTAGGAGTTAAAAGAACAAATATGATGGGTTGTCTGCTCTTGCCGACAATTTTATTTTATCTAATCAGTTAAATAAAGTTAGTTCCCACCAAATCTTCTCTTTCTTTTTTTAAACTCATTAATAGCTTTTTTTAATTCTTTTATGTCAAAATCAGGAAAATATTTTTTAGAAAAATATAATTCAGAATAAGTTGATTGGAATGGCATAAATCCAGACATTCTTTGCTCTTTTGAAGTTCTGATAATCAAATCAGGGTCAGGAATGTCAGCAGTATCCAGGTAATTGGAAAAAGTTTTTTCATCTATTTTTTTCTTTTTGTCTTTAATAATTCTATTAACAGCCCTGATTATTTCATCCCTCCCCCCATAATCAAGGCATAACTGGAGATTAAAGTCTGTATAATTTTTTGTTTCTCTTTCAAGATTCTCTATTGCGTCTAATAACTTTTTTGGGATTCTGTCTCTTCTCCCAAGGTATCTAAATCTTAATCTATTTTTACCTGCATCATTTCTTAATTTTTTAATATTTTGAAAAATGATGTTGAAAATGCTATTTATTTCTTTTTTATCTCTTTTCCAGTTTTCAGTTGAAAATCCCCATAATGAAATATATTTTACTCCAAGTTTTTTTGCCTCACTAATTGAAGAAATAAACTTGCTGTAATCTGCTGCTTTTTTATGTCCCATCATAAAATTCAGCCCTCTTTTTCTAGCCCATCTTCTATTTCCATCAGGAATTATTGCTATATGAATTGGTGGTTTTTTAGCAGATATGCCCGAAATTTTGAAAAGATTAAAAATTGAATTAATTTTATCTTTTAAAAAAGAGTATTCTTTGATAATAACAAATGAACTATATTTTTTTGACGGTCGCCCCAAACTTTCATGAAAACTTTTAATATAAGAAAACCCTGGATTAGATTTTAGCCATAAAATAAATTCATTTAAATCTGGTTTAGATCCTTGTATTATAATTTTTATACCCCCATCTTCAAGATTTTTTACAAAACCATTTAAATTTTTATTATCTGCAAATTTTTTAATTTTATTTCTAAAACCAATTCCTTGCACTCTTCCTTCTAATAATATCTGCAATTGTTCCATATTAATAAAGAACTTGAAAAACTAGTTTTTAAGGTTTATGAAGGATTAGAACCACTGATCCAATTTATTTTGTTTTTCAAGTTCTTTTCCAAAAACAGAATCAATATATCTTTTTGTGAGTTCAAGACTTTGTTTAATATAAGTGGAAAGGTTGTATTTACTTGCTAAATTTAATGCAAGATCTAAATATTTTTTTATTCCTCCTTCATGGATTGTTAGGATTATTTTTCCTCCGCATTTTAGGCAAACCCCTGATAAAGGAGGTCTTCTGATGCTTTCATTACAAGCAACACATCTAAACCCTTGCATTGAAAATTTTCTCAAATTACCCCTTATGTCCCTGATAAAATGCCTTTCTATTATCAGTCTAGCGGTATCAGATGTGTCAACTGCTCTAATTTTTTCGGCAAGCTCCATTTGATGTTTAACTTTATCCTGCATAGTTGGAAGCAGTTTATAAGAAGAACATGCAACACCATCATTAAAGTTAGATGTATCATGAGTAAATCCTATATTTAAGAAAGGATTTTTTCCTTCCCTTAAAGCTGATTTTACATTATTCATTTTTATTTCTGAAGAATGTTTTCTTTCATCAGCTAGTCTGTATAAATTAATTGGATATTCACTAGTCATCTCTAAATCTAAAATCTGGTCGTCCACCTCTCCTGCATCAATCTTAGCATTTAATACAAGAGGAGCATCCTGAGTTCCTCCTCTATGGCTCGGTAAAAATTCCTTTGAAAAATTTAGCAGAACATCTCCTAAAAGCATAATTGCCATTTCATCTCCATCACAGTCTCTTCTTATAGCTGCATGCATATATGGAGAAGCAAATATCCCCTGAATATTTGAAAAACCAATGAATCTGCAAACAACCCCTGCACAGTTATGCGGAGCCATACACACCCCCATCTTTCCAATTAAATCCTCCTTTGTTTTTACATTGTAAATTTTATTCATTCCATAGAATCTTACAAGCAAATCATCAACAAATTTACAAATTTTAATAAAAACCTCATCTACTCTCTCATCAATAGACTCCGATGAGTTCGGTAAGACAACATCATGTGGCATCAATTCTAAAATTTGATCTTCATCAACAAGATCTTTTCCAAAAATATCTTTATCATACCCTAATTCTTTTAATTTCTCAATATTCACAGAAATCTCTTTTGGTTTGAATGATATCAAAGGTAGCTCAGTAGCATCAACTCTAATTGTCCCGTCTTTATTAACCTGTAAATTATACATTGCCCTTAGTATTCCCTTACATAAATTTTCAATTTTATGTTCTGCAGAAGAAGTTCCCCTAATTCCTTTAATCAGAGGGGGAACATCTTCATTATTTAATTTTAATTTTTCTTTAGCTTTTTCAAAATAATAGGATATATCTAAATCCAAATTACAAAACTGTTGGCATTTTTTCTCATCACCATTTTCATTTTTATTTAATGATTTTTCAGCTGTTTCAAAAAAATAATATTTTTTCTTGCAGACAGACCCACAGTTCTCACATGCAGAATAAATTGTTTCCTTATTACATTTTTCACAGTAATAAAGAGGGAAACTGCTTCTTATTGTGCCTTCTTCCAAAGCTGCCTGAATGCTCCTTAATCTTCCACCTTCTTTTCCAACAGGAAATAAAATATTTGGACTTCCAACTAGTTTTCTAAGTTTTGCTTTTTCAGGCCTTCCCATCCTTGCCCCGATAAAATCTCCTGCTTTGTCTTTTATTTCGAATTCAGAAAGATGATTGATTATATTTAAGACATTTTGTTCTAAATAAAACTCTTTCAAATCTAAATTAAGATTAATTTTTTGTCCTTTTTCATACAATACCTTTGGATTAATCCCAATATTAGCTAGCAAGGCCTGACTATTTTCTTTATTTATAACAACATTTTCAAGTGTAACATCATGTTCAATTCCTAATAACTCTAATGCTCTTTTCCCAGAAGCAAATTTATCTTGTTCTAGTTTACTATATGGCAAGATTATTTTTTCATCAAACACGGAGTTTCTTATCCATTCAATAAGTTCTAAAAAATAAATCTTTGAGATTTCCGTCCAATAAAAGATAAATTTTGGATGAAGAGGAATTTTATATTTTCTACTTATATTAACAGCTTCTTCAAAAGAAACAGTAAAACAATTAATATTCTCTTCTAGTTCCGGAGCTTTTTCTCTAAAATCTAATTTCCACCACTCTTCAACATATCCTGGTTTTATTAGTTCATAATTCCTATTAGCAAGATCACTAAATGGAAATAATATATCTCCTAAATAAATTATTTCATCCACATCAAGATACAATTTTTTTGCTTCTTCCTTTGATTTAATTTGCTTCACACTCCCATTGAATAATTTGACTATTGGACCTTCAATTGAATCACAGGGGGTAATTGCACATCCTTTTGTTGGCTTTTCTATTTTTAATTGAGTTCCAGTAGCAATAAAATTGTCTGTGATAGCCATTGTTGCAGGATGAATCGATGCTGCACTAAAACCAGATACCCTTCCCCTACCATATCTAAATCTAAATCCTCCAGATTTTGATGGATGCCCAAAAATAGGTCTTCCTGCAACCAAATCCTGGATATATGTTGGAGAGTTATCTGTTTTCTTTACTCCTCTTTTTTTATTAAGAGTAACATATTCATCTAAAAAATTCCATGCACTCAATTTGAATCCTTTTTTTCTTAATGTAAAGATATATCTTTGAATTTTTGCGGCTTTCTGTGCAATCCCTTCTCCAATTACAAGACAGAATCCATTCCTAAGAAGATTAGTTTCAATTCTTTCTAAATTTTTATAATTTGAAACTTCTATTTTCTCAGACGGCTCACCATTAACCTGTAAAGGAATATTTTTAATAAGGAATATTATCTCTTCTTCTGTGGGCATATATTGCAAATTAGTTATCCTTTCATGATAATCTTGTATTTCTGTAACAGCTCGTTTAATTTCTTCTTCTGTCGGATCATATTTATCATAACCAAATATCTCTCTTAAATGATCAATGATAACTAATGAAAACGCCTCTCCTGTTCCTCCGGCACTTCTTATTGGACCGGAAAAGTATGGTGAAAAATATTCTTTACCATTTCTTGTTTTCATAATTTTTATTTCAGTAAGTCCTTCTATAGGGGAGGATACTACTCCTAAAGTTAAATATGCAAAACCTATTCTTGCACCAGCATCAATTGCATGAAGCAGACTAGAAAACTGGCAAAATTTTTGTTTCGCAACATCCTCTGCAATTTGAAGGCATACAGCTGGATCAAGTTTTCCATGTTCTTTCTCCAATTCTAAAATTCTCTTCGCAATCCCAGAACCCATCATTTGAGGATAAATAGTAGAAATTAAGGCAACAACTTTCTCAGCCATACTCATTGCTAATGGAATCTCTACTTTATTGACAGGATCTAAATTCTTTTTTCTTGCTTCTTCAGCTATGTTGTAAATTAATTTAACTTCTTTCTCTAAATTTTTAAAATATTGTTCTGTATTCATTTTATTCAAAATCCAAAATTTTAACTGCTCTTGTTTTTAAATTAAACATAGGAATTTTACAAAAATCTGGTTCATTGCCCATTCTCTCTTGAAAAGGAGTTTTGCTTTCCCATGTGGACACAGATATTGTAAGAATATTATTATAATATGAAACCGCACTTTTATGTGTATGGCCTGAAACAAATATGTCTGGAATATCTTTTATCATTAAAGCATCATCATTAGAAGGAAAGTAGAGTGTTGAAGAGTGTGAAGGGGCCAAATGCCGATTTTTAAGAAGATAGTGCATCAGTTTATCTGGCGTATGCACCGCTTTCTCTTTCATCAATCTTGGAATATTATTTGCATAATAATGATATGAATATCCATGATAAACTAAAACATTAAATCCAGAAAAATCTTTTTTTGCACCAATATTTACTTGAAATGGATTTTCAATTAAAATAACATTTTTTAAATTGTACAGTGGCCACGCATATTTTTCATCAGGTAATGGCTGTGGCTCCATAATCCGTATACCATCGTGATTTCCAGGACAGATGATTATTTTTATATCTCTTCTTATTTTACTTAATATTTCTGCTAATTTTTCAAATTGCCCTTCAAAATCTTTAATCTCCAATTCTTTTTCTTGCTCCGGGTATATCCCAACACCAGCTACAGAATCCCCAACAATAAAAAGATATTTTATCTTTTCTACTTCGGGTGTATTTGGAATTTTTCCATTTAGATAATCAATAAATTTAAGAAAGTTTTTTTCTAAAAAGAGTTTGCTTCCAACATGCATATCTCCAATGAATAAGACATACTCTTCAACATAAGATTTTTTTCTCTCTTGAATCATTGCCTCTGGAAAAATTAAGTCATTTGCAAAAAATATTTCTCTACTTCCAGAACCCTTAAAAGCTAATACAGAGTCTAAAGCTATATCTTCCGCCTTCTCATAAATTTCTGGTTTATTTCTATTTATTATCACTTTAATTTTCCCGGTTAAATCTTCTACTTCTAACAGGATATTTTTATTCTTAGTGATTTTTTTGTCCGCAACCATGCCGATTATTGAAATCCCTTGCCTATTTCCAGAAATTTTATTTATTGAGATAAGTTGATTTAATTCCGGTCGCTCTTGCAGAATTTCTTTCATTTTAACTAATCTACCTCTGAAATAATTCACAAAATCCCCAACCTCTAGTTTTTTACTCTGAAGATGAGAAGTAGAAATGATTTTAACATCCTCGTCTATTTTTGAATTAAAAGATTTGTTTTTTTCATTAACAATAGGATGATGGAGGATGTTTATTATATCCTGGTCGGGAATTATTGGTGTTGAAATTTCCTTAGATATTTGTATACTCAACCCAAGTTTTATTTTGAATCTCTCTAATTTCTTTTGGGATTCTTTTGGAAGATCTAAAAAAAATTTATTTACCTGCTCCTTATTATCACTCAAAACATTCTTGGTTATTACACTATTTTTGGTATAACTCTTAATTTTCTCTATAATTAATTTTATTGATTCTATATCTTCTGAATCATTAAAAAGATTTAGCACTTCATTATCAACTAACATTCCCTTTTCTAGACAAAATTTTAATATCTCCTTTGAATTCATTGTAATTTAAATTAATTTAATTAATGCTAAATATAGGCTATAGATTCTCTGATAATTTCTTTTACTTTGTTAATTATATTTTTTGTGATTGCTAATTTTATCTCCCTCATTCTTCCACCCCTTCCTTTTGAAATTATTCTCACATTAATAACTCCTAACATATCAAACTCTTGAATAATATCACTCACTCTCCTCTGGGTTAAAACCTCCATTTTATTTTGAAGGCATAAATCTTGATATAAATTATATACATCTCCAGTAAAAATAGGGTTATCTTTTTGCTTTTCAGATAGATTAATAATAGAATACAAAACTAGTTGAAATTGTTTCGGTTCGCTTCTAATAACATCTAAAATTTTATCTCTTTCTATCTTATTATTAGCTTCATCTATATGTTTTAAATGAATTTTACCAGATCCGTCCCTTTCTGCTAATTCCCCTGCAATTCTTAACAAGTCTAAAGCTCTTCTTGCATCACCATGCTCTCTTGCGGCAAATGCGGCGCATTTAGCTATAACCCCTGCTTGTAAAACACCATCCTTAAATGCCTTTTCTGATCTCTTAGTTAGAATATCTTGTAGCTGTAATGCGTTATAAGGGGAGAAAACAATTTCTTCTTCTGAAAGAGAACTCCTTACTCTCGGGTCAATATTATCTAAAAAGGTTAAATCATTACTTATACCAACGATGCAGATTTGTGTTTTTGATAACTCAGAATTAAGTCTAGTTAAATTATACAAAAACCCGTCAGAAATTTTTTTAACCGTTTGGTCAATTTCATCAAGAATTAAAACAACTAGTTGCTTCTCAGAATCAATAATCTCTATAAATTTACTATACACCGCTTCTGTTGGTAGCCCTGTGGATGGGATTTTCCCCCCCATTTTCCTAATTAATTCTGCCAAAATTCTATATTCTGTATCAGCAACTTTTTTTAATTTACAATTCAAATATTCAACTTTTAATTTAAAATCAGATTCTTTTTTTATTCTTCCCATAAGTTCGGTTTTTACATACTGTATAGATAGGGTTTTTCCGGTTCCTGTTTTTCCGTATAAAAATAAATTGCTAGTTTTTTCCCCTCTTAAAACCGGGGCAAGTATAGAAGCAATTTGTTTTATTTGTTCATCTCTATGAATTATTTCTTCTGGATTATAATTAGTCTGCAAAATTAATTTATTTTTAAAAATAACATTCTTATCAAAAGAGCCAAAAATATTGTTAAGGGGTGTGTTCATTTTTCTTTTTTATTAAATTTATATTGTTTCTAATATATTCTCTCACACGTTAATTTCTAATGGAAATGTGTGTATTTAAATATATATCAACGGAAAAAATGGTTTTATTATATAAAGAATTATAACTACTATTAAAGAAAAACACCTATATTTCTAATGGAAGTTTGTTTTTTATTAATTTAACTTTGTTTTTATTAATTTATTTTAAACTATAAAATTATTATTAATTTTTTAATTATAATTAAAGAGAATCTTATAATTTGTATACTTTAGTTGTTTTTATTATAAATAATATATAATATATAATATAAATATTTATAAAATTAAATAAAAAAGAAAAAAATAAATTTTTCTTTATAAATCTTTCTATAGGAAATAATGGGGTGTGGGTGTTGTTTTTACTGCAAATTATGAAATAATATATAGTTTTAAATCTATTTATGGTCACAGAAAAGTTTATAAATTATTTTCTTTATCTTTTCTTATGCAAACTGAGAAAAATCCATATAATTCAATTCTTGGGAAGATGGTTGTAACAAAAGAAGGAAAAAGGTTAGGGTTTGTTAAAGATGTGACTTTTGAAACAACATCCGGGGAGATTATTAGTTTGGTTGTTAAAGACCCAACACTCTATACAAAAAACCTTAATTTGGAAAAAGTTGGTTCAAATGAGGTTTTAGTTCCATATACTTCAATTATTGCTATCGGGGATTTTGTTATTATTTCTGAAGAAGATTTAGTATAAAATATGTGTAGGTTCATGACATATCTCGCCCGCGTGTACACCAAAATCTAAAATAGAAATCCTTATAAACACTTTTTTAATTAAATTGTTGATATGAGAATCATCGGTTTTAATTTTAGTAAGATTAGTGTAGAGAAATTAGCAGATAAAGTTGATAATTTAAAGATAGACACTAAAATTGATATATCTGAGATAGAGCCGGTTAAATCAGACATTTTTAAAAAAGAAGAGTTGTTAAGCATTAAATTTACCTATACAATAGATTACAGCCCTAAACTAGCAAAACTAGAGCTTGCCGGGCATATTATTATGTCTGTTGACTCTAAAATGGTAAATAATATCCTTTCTGGCTGGAAAAATAAAAAGATGCCGGAAGAGTTTAGAATAGCAATTTTCAATATTATTTTAAGAAAGGCAAACATAAAGGCCCTTGAGCTTGAAGATGAGATGAATCTACCAATACACATGCCTTTACCAAAAGTAACTAAAAGTAAAGATTGATCATTAAAATTAGTTTTAATTGCGATTATCTGAAGTTGCTGAAAGCAATTTTGGGCTTCCTGCGAAAAATCCCAGATAAGATTTGTAGAATAATCTATCACTCATCTTTAAAACTTATCTTGAAAAAGTTTAAAAGAATACCCCCTTTCTTAATTTTATGAAGATATCTAGTCAAAAAAAAGAGAAAATCTCTGAACAAATCTTGCTTGTTCTTTATTCCTCCAACCCTTCTCCTATATTCACTTCACATATTGCTAAAGAGATAGCTAGGGACGAGGAGTTTGTCAAATCTTTATTAAATGGGTTAAAAAACAAAAAACTAGTTGTAGAAATCAAAAAAAACCCAAAAGGAATAGATTATGCAAGGAGGTCTAGATGGAAACTAACTGATGGGGCTTATGAGGCGTATAGGCAGCACCAATAAAATGAAGCAGTACCCAAAAAAGATGCATGACAGCCTGCATTATTACTTTCATACAATTTTTTTACAAAAACATCTTGTTTTGATACAGAGAAAAAGAATAAACTACCTGCGCAGGAAAACTCCCTCTAAATTCTGGAGATAACTAAAATCTTCCATCATGAGTATTAAACTAAATTATGGATAGGTGCAAAAGATTATTCCGTCACTAGTAGTGGTACCTGATACTATTCGTACACTAAAACCCGAAGGGCAGCTTATCCAACCAGAACCACAAATACCATTACCCCACTTAGAACATGCATAATAAGAATTAATATCGCCAGTATTTACAAAATGTCTTTCCGCACCTCCAGTTATAATATATCCTTGAGTGCTACCTACAGTAAGATTGCTTACTATTGTTCCATTATCCACTCCGTCAGCAAACCCTCTAGGAATTCCTGAAATTTCACTCCATGCAATACCATCCTTAACTGAAGCAGTAACAGTAGGGTCAGCTTCTTCTATCTCTCCTACTGAATGTCCAACAACACTTGGCTGAGTTCCTCCGTAAGCATAAACCCCTATACCAAAAAGAATTATTATTCCAAATGCTATTAAAGTATAAATTGTTCTGTTAGATAAAATAACTCTCTCTCTCTCCATAATTTTTTTAAGAATTAATCATTTAAATAATTAACCTTTTTTAATTATATACTCAAACATCTTAAACTTTTTATACAACCTTTTTTTTCTAGTTTCTATGGATAATGTAAAAGATGCTTTTCAGAAGGTAAAACAAGATATAGATTCTTTAAGCTATGAGTTAAATTTTATCAAAAAAGAAATTACTGAAACCAGAGTAAATATGAGTGAGATATGTGAAATTATCAAGAAATTAACCGAAAAAACCAATGATTTGCAGCAAAAATTAATTAAAGAAAATACAACAAACAAGCAAAGAATTCAAACAAATTCAACCAATATTCCAGCAAATAATCTTCATTTTACGGCTTTAAATGACCAAATTTTACCTATTTCCACAGGAAACCATGGGGTTCCAACAGACAGACAGACAGACAGACAGACAGACAGACAGACAGAAAAAATCCCTTTTAATACAGAAAATTCAGTTGATAATGCTATTGAAATCTTGAATTCATTAGACAATATTAAAAAAGAATTAAGATTAAAATTCAAAAGGCTTACAGACCAAGAATTATTAGTTTTTTCTAGTATATATCAATTAGAAGAAGAGAGGGGGGATACTGATTATAAATCCATTTCAAATAAGCTTAATCTTACTGAAAGCTCCATAAGAGATTATGTTGGAAGAATAATAAAAAAAGGAATCCCGGTAGAGAAACATAAAGTTAATAATAAAACTATAAAGTTATCAATTTCACAAAACCTCAAAAAAATTGTTTCTCTTTCAACAATTTTAAAATTAAGAGATTTGTAAAAAGATTTATAAATTTTATATTTAGTTAACTAGCCCACCGAATAACTCACTTTATCCAATTTTCTTTTTATATATTTACAATAATTCTCACTTTTTGACCTTTAAAGAGCCTTATTTTTTTATATTTCCCTTAGAAATACCTCTCTTTTTTATTTTTTGTAGTGGTATAAACCATCTGAAAAATTTTTATTCTATCTTTAGTTAGATACTCTCACTTTTTAATTTTTTTAAGGTAATATTTTTCAATTTTCTTCATTTTTCTTTCCTTTTTTCCCTATTTTAACTCTCACTTTTGACTTTTTGAGTAGTTTTTCTCGCATTTCTTCAGGTATAAACACCCTCTTTTTACCATTTTTTTCAATAACTTCTTCAATCAAATTTTCACTTTTTTGTTTTATAGAATTTATTTGCCCTCTTATAGTAGACCTTTCTTTTCCAAGCATAGCAGATATATCATCATAACTCAATTTCATATCTGTATTAAGCAAGACCCATAAAATTGCTCTTTCAGTTATAGAAAATTGCTCTAATTTTGGTGTTTGAACAGCTGTTTGAACAGCTGTTTGAACAGCGTAAACACCTGTTTGTTTGTTAGACAGCTGTTTAGGTGTTTTAAACACCTTTAGACTTTTTACTTCTCCCATAACAGAAATAATATTTTTTATGCCTTCAATATCTTCCTGTATCGACGATAAAGATTCTTTTATATCACCTATGTCTCTTTTTTGGATATTTTTTTCATAATCAAGGTGTTTAATCCATTGCCCTACAGAATCAATATCTTTTTTTACAGAATCAAACCCTTTTTTTGTATCTTCTTTTATTTGTTCAACCCTTTTTTTCCCAAACAACCACCTAAACATAACAATTTTACTACAATATTATTTAAAAATCTTTCTATCTCGAGGATATAATTTTAAATTTTTTTCCATAAACATCCGTAAAATTCTATAATCAATCATGTTTTTATATACTTTAAACACCTGTTTATCTTAAAAAACACTAACAAACACCCTGTTTAAACACCAGTAAACAGTAAACACCTTACTTTTTATTAATTATGACAATATCTTCTTAACAAAGTTAATCTTAGTGCATAACTTTACAAATATCAAAATATTAATAAACTCTTTATCTTTTTTGATATTATGAAGAGGAAATTGTATGACTTTTTCATAAGAGGGTATAAGTTCCAAGAGGAATTTAGAAGACAGATGCGTCTATTGATAGTAATTACATTGGGATTTACGATCGCTTTTACCTGGCGTCAAACAATTTTTGATATTTTCCAATCATTTGTCCAGTTAATTACTCATGTCCAGAACTCTTCTTTTTCAAGTATATTGACTTCATTACTAATTACAATTGTTAGCTTTTTTTTCATATACTTTTCATCACATTTTCTTAAAGAAAAAGCTACATACTAACTTTTTCTTTTAACTAAGGTAAGCTAACTGAATATTACTCAAAGTCAGTAAAAGTAAGGATTAATCTTTAAAATTAAATTTTTGATAATTTTCTCATTTTACAAAAGGCTTTGCTTCCATAAACTAAATAATCTAAAGGTATTTCAATTTTAGATTCCAAATAAGGGTATTCTTCTATCTCCCTTATTGGATGGTGAGCTATTCCAAAATTATAAAGGCCATTAGGAAGCATAATAACAACATAATCTTTTGTCTGGGAGGGCCTAACATAAGAAATAACAATTCCTGGTGTTGGAGTTATTCTATCATTTTTTCTCATAAACATAATCTTTGGGAAATCTTTAATTTTTCTTGCTTCTTCTAATAAAATTTTTTTAACTTGTTCTGAAGAAGCATTAATTATATTTTCTATCTGTTTCATTTGTTTTTGCAAAGAAGAACCTTTTTTTAAGGATTTATACTATTAAACATATAAAACAAAAAATTATGCCTTTTTTCTGTTGGGGTAATGTTTTCTGAGATGAAAAATTTTTGGAGGTTAAATCCCCATGCTACTTGAACTAAGCTAACCTAAATTCACAAAAACTAGTAATAACTATTAAAAATTCGCACAATAAGCATTGTGCGAACCATAAAAATGGTTATTTACTCCTTATAATAATTAATATAATCTAAAAAATTGAAATTATATATGCTATAATGCCTGAAAATTAAATTTCTGAGATGTTAGATATTTTTCATGCCCTAAAAATCCTAATTATGGGGATTTTTGGTGTGTCCAAAAAAACTTCTCTGACACTAAAATACAAGGAGTTTTTGATAAAAATAAAAAATAAACAGATATTCAAACAGCTTTAAGATAAGACAAACAACTAAAATCTTCTTGGTCTATCTCTATCTCTGCTTCCACCGAAGTTTCCTCTTGGTCTGCTGCTTCCAAAGCTTTGTCTAGCTGGTCTTGGTCTGTCTGGGTCCATTGGCTTTGCTTCAGATACTTTGATTCCACGCCCTTCAACTTCCTTATCATTCATTTCAGAAATTGCATTGTCTGCACTCTCATCACTTTTGAAAGTCACGAATCCAAAACCTTTAGATCTTCCTGAAAACTTATCTGAGATCATTGTAGCTTCTTCTATTTCACCAAAAGATGAAAAAAGCTTCTTCAACTTATCAGAATCAACACTAAAAGGTAAATTCCCAACGAAAAGTTTCTTGCTCATTTTCCTGTCCTCCCTTATAATTCTGCTCTTTTAGAGTTAGAAATAACAAACTGCTTCAAATTTTAATTCAAGATTTATCTCTTTGATAACCATAAATTTTGGTGTCAAAATGTATTTTTAAGCCTTTCTATTTTTTGGCTTTGTAAAATAATCTATTAAATTGGCTTATTTTTTTTACAAACAGTACTAAACAAAGCCACAGTAACCTCAACATTTTTAAGCAAACAAATTTGATTTATTCTATGACTAATAAACAATTTCACAAGAAAAATAGATTTAAGCCAGATAAATTTATCTCAAGCCAATCTCTAACACATCCAATAGCAGTAAAAATAAATGAAATTTCTAGAAACTATATTGGAAAAGTTGTTTCTATAACTGGAATTATAGACAGTATTTCCCAAACAGACGGACCAACATTATTGCCTGTTGATGATGGAACAGGCACACTGACTCTTAAAGGATTTATAGGTCCTGGAGAAAGAGCATTCCCTGAAATAAACAGCGAAGACAGTGTGGAAGCAAAAGTCAAAATAAAAGATTATATGGGTTCATTTGAAGGGGAAATAATCAAAATACACAAATTAGAAGGAGAAAATGCAAAAAAAATAATAAAAGAGATAGAAGAAATTCAGAGAAAAAGGGCAATGCCTGAAGATACACATTTTCTTGTAAAAAGCCATGTTTTAGACAAATTAAAAGAGTCTATGATAAAAGCAGCCACTGAGATAAAATTAGCAATAATCCAAAACAGGCCGATAATTGTAAGGCACCATAATGATGTTGATGGCTATAGTGCGGGATTTGCCTTGGAAAGAGCAATAATTCCTCTAATAGCACAACAGCACAGCTCTGCAAAAGCAGCCTGGGAATACTACACAAGAGCGCCGTGTTCAGCCCCTTTTTATGAGATAGATGATTCTATCAAGGATACTGCAACCTCATTAAGAAATGTTGCAAAATTCTCAAACAAAATGCCATTGGTGGTAATTACAGACAACGGCTCTTCTGAGCAGGATTTATTCGGGATACAGCAAGGAAATGTTCATGGCATGAAATTCATAGTTGTTGACCATCATTATTTTGAGAAAGATGTTATTTCAAAAGAGGTTGTTGCGCATATAAACCCTTTTTTAGTTGGAGAAAATGGATCAAGCTATTCAGCAGGAATGCTTGCAACAGAACTTGCCCGTATTATTAATAGTAATGTTGGAAACATAAGCCAGATTCCGGCAATGGCAGGAATTGCAGACAGAGTAGACAATAAAAAAACAATGGAGGATTATATAAACATCGCAGAAAAAGAGGGATATTCTAAAAAATTGCTGACTGACATTGCAACAGTCATTGATTTTGTATCTGCAAAATTAAGGTTTATGGAAGCACGAGAGTATATTGAAGTTCTTTTTGGAGAGCCACGGGATAAGCAACGGCATCTGGTTAATTTAATGGCTCCATACATTAGGGATCTTGAGAGAAAAGGACTTGAAATGGCGAGAATGGGGGCAAAAATTGAAACAATCAACAGCATCAGTTTACAGACAATATCTATTGAAGAAACTTTTCCAGGATTTGGTTTTTATCCTAAGCCAGGAAAATGCATAGGGTTTGTTCATGATGATTTGCAGGAGAGAAAAGGGCTGAAAAGATTAATCTCAGCAGGAATAATGAATTCAGCAGCGACAATAAGGGCAACAGACGAGGCTAATTTTTCAATTCATGATATGATAAATTACATCAAGAAAAATCTTCCAGAGTCTTTTGTAGACGGAGGAGGGCATAAAAATGCCGGTTCAATTAATTTTATTCCGAGCAAAAAAGAAGAAGTAATTAATTTAATGAAAGAGTTTATTCAATCTATAAAATAGAATTATTGTTAGAGTTTAGCAAGAAATCTGTTTGATTTATCTTCATGGTTGCAAAACTTGAATTCAAGGAGTTTTTGATAGTCGTCTGTTTGCGTTGGATTCGCTAAAAAATCTGAAGGATCTTTGGTGCTACGAAAGTCAATGATTTTTGTGGTTTTCGGAACTTTTCATAATATTTTATGTTTTTTTTTGGATGAATTTTGAGAGAATGTTTTGGATATTCTGATTTTTACTTAATTTAATTCTTTCTACAAAGATATACTCCTCCTCCGAACAGTTGTCGAGTAAACCCAGCATTGCAACCACAGCTTTTTTGATAATTGCTCATACAGTATCCAGGTGTGTATGCGTAGCATTCGTAGATAGTACTTCTTGCCACAAAATTAGAATAACTCCTGCAATAACCATAATATTCCCCTGCTTCATAAATACTGGCAGTTCCAGTTATTAGTGACCAACCCCCATTTGCTCCGCCAGTATAAGAATAAGCGGACTGTCCTGACAAAATATTTCCAGCTGAGGCGGTAGTTGCAGCTACTGGACTGTTATCATTAGAGTCAAAAGAAGCAATTAATCCATCTTTGTCATTATCACTATCCAAAGGCTTCCAAACTCCCGAAGCTGCGCAAATATAGGGTTTATCATTTGTCGTGTCAAATACCATCAACCCTTTTGCGTTTGCATCACAAGTCGGTTTAGTTGAAAATTTATTAAGCTTCCATTCAATCTCATCACCAGAATGCCCCATAATCGCAGGATCATTATAACCAGAATTATAAGCATAAACTCCTATCCCAAAAAGAATTATTAT
>Ga0209518_1001087_pt1 | contig 31267 bp, 31 predicted proteins | sample RifGroB1_FD_183993 | JGI IMG/M metagenome (GOLD analysis project Ga0209518, IMG submission 183993) | Groundwater microbial communities from Rifle, Colorado, USA - Groundwater B1 (SPAdes) (version 2) | ecosystem: Environmental > Aquatic > Deep subsurface > Groundwater | place: Rifle, Colorado...
GAATCATCTCCTCAAGATAAACATGAAGGTTATAAAGGGGTGGCCTTTAAGGGGTCTCCCTAAGACTATACTTCCAGCACCACCGGTACGATGAGGGGTTGTCTGCCGGTTTCTTTTCGCAAAAATTGCTGGAGATTATCCTCCACCAGTTCCCGGATATACCGCCAATCCCTGATCCTGTTCTTTTTCGTTTTCAGACAACCGATAACCAGGCGCTTTGCCCGCTCAAGAAGCGCTGTGGATTCCTTGATATACACAAATCCCCGGGAAATGATGTCGGGTTCTCCGATGATTCTCCCGGATTTCCTGTCAATCGGCACAACCACGACCACAATCCCTTCCTGCGCAATCGTTTGGCGGTCGTGGAGAACAATCGCTCCCACATCGCCAACCCCTAATCCGTCAACAAGGATATTTTCCAGAGAAATGGTTTCCGCGACTCTTGGTTTTTGGAACTTTTTAAACTCAAGGATTTCCCCTTCTTCAGGCACTAAAAGGTTGTTTTTTGAAAACCCGATTTCTGACGCTACAGTCCGGTAATTTACTATATGCCGTGCGGTTCCTCCGATGGGAAAAACATACTGGGGACCTAATGCGGACAAAAGAAGCATATGGTCTCCCTGACTTCCGTGTCCTGACACATGGAGATCCTCCATGATAGTTGTGTATGATACGCGGGCACCCGTCCGGTAAATCTGATCAATAACATCATTCACTGCGTTTTCATTCCCAGGGATAGGATCTGCGGAAAAAAGTACCGTATCCCCGGCATTCAGACTTACAAAAGAATGATTATCGTTGGCAACCCTGACAAGAGCCGATTCCGGCTGGCCTTGGGCTCCTGCGACAACAAGAAATTGCTTGATTGCCGGCACTTTCCGCAAATCCCGATCCCTGACTACTTTATCCCTAGGAAATCTCATATACCCAAGGTCAAGGGCAGCCTCGACATTTTTATTTACTGACCTTCCGATGAAAGCAATCTGCCTTCCCGAGCGCAAAGCAATTTCAATCGCGCGTTGAATTCTGGAAATATTTGACGACTGGGTCGTAAAAAGAAATTTTCCGGGACACAGGGCGATTTCGTGCTCCAGTACATCCCCTATTTTCTGCTCGGACGGCGTAAATCCGGATCGTTCGCTTCCTAAACAATCGGTCAGAAGACACAAAACTCCTTTTTTCCCGACTGCGTTGATTTTTTCTATTTCAGAAAGTTTCCCGTCTAAGGGATTAAAATCAAACTTAAAATCGCTTCCGTGGTAAAAAATGCCGACCGGTGTCTCAATAATAAGATTTGCGGTATCGGGTACCGAGTGGGTCATCCGCACAAACGATACGCGAAATGGTCCGATCTGAATTTCCTTGTCAAACCCTACTGTCGTTACTTTTTCCTTAATTTTTATCTCTTTCAGTTTAACATTTGCAAACGCAGCAGTGAGGGGTGTTGCCCACATAGGAATTTTTCCGAGCTTCGGGTAAATATACGGGATCGCTCCGATATGGTCATCGTGTCCGTGCGTAAATACCAGTCCCCGTATCATCTCTTTTTTATTCATGAGGTACCGGACGTCCGGAATCACGAGGTCCACACCATACATGTCAGGGTCCGGAAATCCGATCCCGCAGTCCACAAGAAGAATGTCTTTGAGTTTTCCGTCATAGCAGTACTCATACACAAACATGTTCTTCGTCACGTCTCCGGTTCCCCCCAAAGGGACTATCCGCACCGATCCTTTCCCCGGGCCAGCAGACCCAATAAACATACTTGAACTATTTTTTTGATGTTTTCTTTGAAATCGTTGATTCCTTTGAAAATATCTATTCATATAGTTTTATATTTATTCTTTGAAAGATATTGATGAAAAAGAAACGTGAAGGAATAGCTTCTCATTCTGAATTTTGAATTCTTAATTCTAAATTGTTTTAGTACATCTGTATATACTGTTTAATCGTTTCTTCAGTAATTCTGAACTGTTTTCCTTTCCCCTCTACCACTTCACGGGCGATTTTCCGGACCAATGCATTAATGGTTCTTTCCAAACTCCGAATTCCTGCATCGTATCCCAATGGCCGGACCATTTTTGCCCAGATTGCATCATCGATAATGACCTGCTCGGGTTTAAGACCGGATTCCTGGAGAAGCGCAGGAAGAACATAATCTTTCGCAATTTTAATCTTCTCCTCATCACTGTATGAAGGCATTTGTATGGGCTCCAGCCGATCAAGAACCGCGGTAGCGATATTGGTCGTATTGTTGGCTGTGGCAACAAACAACACTTCCGATAGGTCAAACGGATAGTCCAAGAAATGATCCGTAAATGCTTTGTTTTGCTCAGGATCCAGAAGCTCAACCAAAACTCCCATAATGTCTCCGCGGGTTCCCTCAGCAACGCGGTCAACTTCATCTAGTAGTATAACCGGATTCCTGCTTCCTGCCAGCCGCATGCCTTTCAGAACCAATCCGATTTCAGCATCGGGCCTGACGCGCGACTGACCCCTGAGCTCCAGAGCATCACTCATGCCTCCGAACGGAATCCGGACATACCGCCTGCCCATGGCCTGTGCAATCGATTTGGCCAGTGTTGTTTTGCCGGTTCCGACCAGTCCTACCAGACACAGTATCGGAGCGCGTCTGGCAAACGCTCCGTGTACCGGCACATTTTCTGCTTCTTCCGACTTTTTTACTTCCGTGCTTCCCCTGAGCTTGAGAACTGCCAAATATTCCAAAATCCGGTCTTTGACGTCATTGAGGCCGTAATGATTCTGGTCAAAAATCTGTTTTGCTTTTATCAGATCCAGTGTATCAACCGTCCGTTCATTCCACGGAAGGTTCAATGCCCAGTTGATATATCCGAGCATCTGCTCAATATAAACGGAAGCACTGATGTCATTCTGCAAGCGCTCTATCTGTTCCAGTTGATCGCTCAGCCGGGAAACAAGCGGTGGCGGAATATCTTTTTCTTTTAATTGCCGGCGCAGGCCGGGCAGTTCATCGGCAATTTTACTCATATTTCCATGATACACGATTACCGAGAGATGTCACTAGGGAGTGAAAAAGTTTACTTAAAATTGTGAGGCTTTCTAAAATCTTAAATCCCAAATCTCAATATCCAACAAGGAAATTCATTGGTCATTGTGATTTAAGTTTTGAGATTTATCTAAAATCTCCGTCTCGGTCCTCCGAATGTACGTCTCGGCCTGTCAAACGTTCTTGGTTCTCTGGAGGGAACAGGTTTTTTCGCATCTTCCCCAAACAACATTGATAAATTCACCCGTCCCTGGTCGTCAATTTCCATGACGCGGACTTTTACTTTCTGGCCCAAACTGACCACTTCCGACGGAGTATTGACAAATCCGGTCGACATTTGGGACACGTGCACTAAGCCTTCTTTCCCCGGCAAAATTTCGACAAACGCGCCAAACGGCAGCATCCGCTTCACTTCGCCTTCATACTCTTCTTGCGGTTTAACCTCATGGGTAAGGCCTTCAATCCAGGAGACGGCATGTTTGACCGCTTCTTCCTTAATAGAGGAAATAAAGACTGATCCGTCATCTTTGACATCTAGAACTGCCCCTGTAACCGTTTGAATTTGCCGGATCATTTTTCCCCCGGGCCCAATCACTTCCCCGATCTTTTCAACCGGGATTTTCACCATCTGCACCTTCGGGGCATATTGAGACAGTTGCCCGCGTGAAGATCCGATAACTGTGTGCAGCTTGTCAAGGATGAAAAGCCGTGCGATTCGGGCTTTTTCTAAAGTTTCCCTTACCATCTCATCAGTGATTCCATTGATTTTCATATCCAGCTGAATGGCGGTAATACCGTTTTTGGTTCCTGCAACTTTAAAATCCATATCCCCGCCGAAATCCTCAACACCCATGATGTCCGTCAAAAGCACATATGTATCAGATTTTTTATCCGTCATAAGCCCGATGGAAATTCCGGCTACCGGTTCTTTGATAGGGACTCCGGCATCCATCAGGGCAAGTGTTGAACCGCAGGCGGATGCCATGGATGTTGAACCGTTTGAGGACATCACTTCAGAAACCAGCCGGATGGTATAGGGAAACTCTTCTTCCGACGGAATGACGGAAAGAAGTGCGCGTTCAGCAAGCGCTCCGTGCCCGATTTCCCTGCGTGAGGGAGTGCCGACCCTTCCGGTTTCGCCCACTGAGTATGGCGGCATGGAATAGTGATGGATATACCGCTTTGATTCTTCTCCTGTCGGACTTTCGATAAGCTGATTTAATTCAGGTGATGCCAGGGTAGCAATCGTCAGGACCTGCGTTTGGCCGCGGGCAAACATAGCGCTTCCGTGTGTTCTTGGTAAAATTCCTACCTCCATGGTAATCGGTCTAATTTCATCGGCTTTTCTTCCGTCAACGCGCTTTCCTTTTTTGAGAATATCTTCCCGAAGTTTTTTCTTAAACATGCCATCAAGAATTCCCATGATGTCAGGGATTGTATATTTCTGTTCGCATGCTACGGCAATGATCTGAGCAAGTGAAGAAAGCTCGGTGTCGCCGTATTCTTTCTCCGTTTTTTTCTGAAACGCAGCCTCAACTTCTTTTTTATAATCATGGATAATCTTTTCTTCCAATTCTTTGAGATCCTTTTCCGGAGGCACCGGTGCTTTGGTCTTCCCGACCGCTTTCACCAGTTCTTCAATGCATGTGATGATGTTCGCGTTTTCTTCTTTTGCCTGTACTACTGCTCCCATGACCACATCTTCCGGTGTTTCGCAAAATCCTCCCTCCAGCATCATCACGTTTTCTTTATTGGAAGAAATGACAAAGTCAAAATCCGACAGTTCCTGTTCTGTGGCACGAGGATTGATGAGAAATATCCCTCCTTTTTTGTTTTCATTTCCTCCGTCAGCTGACGGATCTCCATTGGTATACCCTACACGCACCGCTGATACCGGCCCGTTCCATGGAATGGGTGATATGGCAATAGCCGCAGACGTGGCAACGAGACTCAGTACATCCGGATCATTTTCCCCGTCTACGGAAAGAGTTGTGATAATCACCTGTACATCATGCTTATAGTTTTTTGGGAATAACGGCCTTATTGACCGGTCTATAAGACGGCCGGAAAGAACTGCATCATCAGAGGGTCTCCCCTCGCGTTTCACCCAGCGGGATCCTTTAATTCTGCCTCCGGCGTATAGCCGTTCAATATATTCAACGCTTAACGGAAAATAATCCAGGGTTGTTTCCCTGCTTGATGCAGTTACCGTAGCCAGTACTATTGTTTCCCCATACTGGGCAACCACCGCAGCGCTTGCCTGCTGGGCAAACCGGCCGACTTCCAATGATAATGTCCTGCCTGCTACGTCAACGGTTTTTTTGATGATTTTCATACACATATATGCGGCTCGCCTTCGGCTAAATGGAGAGGAAAGAAGTGGGATAACTCAAATCTTCGAACCACTGTTTCGAAAAATTAAGCGATCGCACTTCTTTTTTTATCCATCCAACGTTTTGCTTTGCCTAAAAAAATACTTTATAAACCTTACTCTTCTTATCGTCATTGCGAGGAACGAAGCGACGCGGCAATCTCTATAATAAAGATTGCTTCGCCCCGATGTAATCGGGACTCGCAATGACATGCTATACGGGTCAATTTTCTTACTTTGACAATCCTACTTTTTTTACTATCTCACTGTATCGTTTTTTGTCCTTTTTCTCGAGGTAATTGAGGAGTCTTCGCCTCTTGCTCACTATCCCCAAAAGTCCCCGCCGGGAATGATTATCTGAGGGATTCCCTTTCAGGTGCCCGATGAGCTTGTCAATGCGTTTGGTAAGGAGCGCCACCTGCACCTCCGGACTGCCCGTATCTCCGGGTTTCACCTGATATTCCTCTATGACCTGCATTTTCTCTTCGCTTGGAGCCGGAACCGTAGGAACCGTTGTTTTCTTTACTGGAGTTTTCTTTGGAGATTTAACCGTTTTCTTTTCAACGGGTTTACTCTGTTTAACCGATTTTTTCTCCTTTTTTACGGGTTGTTTTGTTGTTTTTGCCATAGCTAAAATAATTCAATCAGGATTGTATTGTACTGTATTTCCCGCTTCTTTACAAGGAGGATTCCCGTTTACGGGGAAATCGTGGAGCCGACAAAAGGCTTCCCGTCAAGCGCTGTCTCCAGATTTTTAAGGTTTTTCCCATTGAGGATTTTTACTGTTACCCCTAATTCCTGGGCAAGTTTTGAGGCAATCGGATCAAAGGGAAGATTTAATCCCGGAGTCCATGTGTCTCCTGCTATTTTCCGGTACTCTTTCCAACTAATAATGTCTATTGGTTTTGCGTCAGGAAATTTATTCGGATCCTTGTCATATACTTTATCAACATTACTCATGTTAACCATATCCCGCACGCCGTAATCCTGACATAGGGTAACCGCGCAGTAGTCCGTGCTCCATCCGGGCTTCCAGCCTGCAGCTATAGCCACGGGTTTATCAATTTTTAATATTATTTCATAGTGTTTAATGATCCTGGGATCCGCAATATCGATAAAAATAGTGCGCACAAGCTGGGCGTTAAGTCGCGTCGCATGGATGCCGAGCCAATCAAGATCCGCATTGGATATTGTCCCGTGCACTTCCGTTGCCGCATCCCGGTATTTACGCATGATTGTCCCGCCTCCGACCGTTATAAAAAATCTCCGCTTTTTTGCGGAGACTTGGTGTCGTATAAACTCATTGAACTCTTTGAGGAATTGGGTATCAATACCGCCGTTGGGGACCACCAGCGATCCGCCCAAAGAGAGAATGTATGCGTCAGAACCAATGCTCATACAGTGAATCGTCAAATCGTATCACGAAAAGTACGCCCTCGGCGTACCCATGTATCTTACCATGATTTCTGCTGTTGTCAAAGGATGGAAAAAGTGGTAGTATATTCGTATAGTACGCGCCCGTTCATTACATATTAAAAAATATATGCCTACAAATCAAAATCGAGTTGAAGAGTATTTACAAAAATTGCAAACTAATCCGGAAGAATTACCGTCTCAGGGTGTTTTCCCGAAAGTTCATCAAGGGAGTGAAGCCCCAAATACTACTGGATTATTTAAAATGCAGGAGTTAATCGCATCGTCACTTGATAAGCCGGGCCAACCGGAAGATTAACCGTAGTTTCATAATATTATTGTGTCCCGAAGTACCGGTCGCCGAAATCTCCTAATCCGGGGACGATATATTTCTTACTGTTTAATGACGTATCAACTGCTGCAGTAAAAATCTCAACATCAGGATGATTCTTCTGAATCCGCTCAATCCCAGCCGGAGCCGACACGATACAAACAATGGATATCCGTTTCCCTCCTTTTGCCCTTAATGCTGTTATGGTGTCATCAAATGATCCGCCTGTTGCAAGCATCGGATCCAAAACAAACACGTGGTGCGTGGCAAAAATGTCCGGAAGTTTCTGGTAATATTCCCGGGCAACTGCAGTCTTTTCATCTCTCTCAAGTCCGATAAAGCCGACAGATACCGAGGGTAAAAAATCCTGCAGGCTAAACAGCATCGCAAGACCTGCCCGAAGAACCGGAACAACAACGATTTCATCAGTTAATATCCTACCGGTCATGGAAGCAAGCGGTGTTTCGATTTTTTTATTCTTCAACGGTAAATGCTTTGCCGCCTCAACAAGAAGAATTTTTGAAACAATATTTGCATGCCTTCTGAACTCTTCCGTTTTTGTTTTTTTGTCCCGTAGAATCGTCAGTGAATGGTCAATAAGCGGATGTTTGACTATTGTTATATTTTTTGTATACATAGTACAAAAAGTGTAAATTATTCAAATCCTAACCACAATATATCTGTTTCGCTTTCACGGTAGCATGGGGTCCATGAAACAGCAATGAAAAACCATGAACCGTCAACTAAACAATGCGTCACTTCCGATATCATTCAAATTCATTATTCGAGGTAATGATTCAGGAAGTGTAAAAAGTGCTCCCCAATCGTTTGTTCCTCCCACCCGTGACGCCCGAACAACTGAAAACATACCGTTAATCGGTTTGTCTCGATCAACATAATGCTGACGGAGCATTTTGAGCAAAGGCCCACCGCCATTCAAGAAAAAAACAGTATGATAGTGTGGGTTTCCTTTTCCATATAATGTTACATGTGGTTGAATATCCTTTTCTCCGCCTTCACTCATAATAGCCCCGAAATCCGCGCATGCAAACAGCCCATGTGTTTTTACCATATCAGGTTGGGTATTCATGATGTAATTGAGCCCTGTTTTTTCATTCCCCAACCCAAACGCAGGCGCACCCACACGGACAACCAGAGGTCTATGTTCTTGTTCCGCAAGAACCATCGCTGTTACCAATGCTTGCATTGTTCCCACTGCAGCCCCCATTTCCAATAGCGCTCCTGATTGAACGATTCCAAGATGATTCACTACCTTTTCCCACCCTATACTTGTCATTAAACTTGCAAAGCAATCATCTAATAATTTTTCTTTTGCCAAACTAGGCGGCACTCCCATTAACTCTTTTGCTTTTGTTGTTCCTTTTGCGCCAAATCCACTGGTCAATCTGAATACTTGTTCACGATAGAGTTCCTTATCCTCTGGTGTTACGTTGAGCTTATTCCCGATTCTTGAAATTATTCTCATAGGTTCTGATTGTGAACCGCCAAAAAACTCAAAACACATTGCAGGACCCTCCCCAACTCCCAGAGGCCGTAATAATCGAAAGACTGGAGTTCGAGTTTCTTCTTCTGCAATTTCCGAAGATTCAAGAAGGTCTATTGCATCTCTCGTTGGTAACTCTTGTTTCGTGTCGCTTAGAGTAAAGCCTTCATCTTCGACCATCCAACGGACAAAATCCCCTGCAGGTAATTCTGTTCCCGCATGATTCTCTATGAGAAGCTTCCCGACGGAAACCTCATAATCTCCTGTCTTTAACTCATCATGAACTTCTCTTTGTATCTTTTGACCCGAAGGAGCAGCTTCAACGTGAATTTGTCCCCAATTATCCGTGAGAAATTGATAGAGATCTGCCGGATCTATTCTCCGCAATTCCGTATCCGTAACAGGTTCTCTGTCAAGCTCACTTAAATCTGGTAATGCCATAATTCCCCTCCTTTATCCTCTAAAAAAGAGAGCCGGTGAAGGCTCTCAATGGTTAATACGGTAGGCAGAAATACGTTTTTGATTATCAATAAATAAAAAAATCCCAGGTTGCATCTTTTAATCCCCTGGGAACAAAGTGTATCGATAAACAGATAAAGCGTCAAGATATCAAAATAGCCTATATCATGCTATAATTCTTCACCAACCTGCCTCCTGATATATACCATGCAAAAGCGTGCTGAATTTGAACCTTCTCTTCTAGAAAATGTTCCTCCTCAAGGAGATAAAGTCAGCATAGAAAACACACCATTCTGTGTCTCCCCTGATACATGGGTAGATCTGATAGACAGACAAGCAAGACACATACTTGGAGGGAAAGGTGCAGAAGCTATAGAGATGACTCGTCTGGAATTCCCTGTACCGCAGTTTTTTGTTATCCCAACTCCTGCGTGGGAAAGATTTAGGGAAAATGGCAAGGTATTACGTCCGGATGATTGGACGGTCATCCAACAAAGTTTACTGCAACTTGAACAAAAAACTAAAACCTGTTTGGGTGATCAGGAACGCCCTCTCTTTGTTTCGGCAAGATCCTCTCCCCGCCAATCAATGCCAGGCCAATTGATAACACATCTCAATCTTGGACTAAATACAACCACTGTAGGAGCTCTTGGAGAAATTGTCGGCGAAGAAGAAGCGGAAAGACTGCTTGCATCCCAGCCGCAGGATTATCCCAATGATCCCCAAGAACAAATTAGGTGGGCGCTTACTGAAGTCTTTAACTCATGGGATAGTTCTAGAGCGATACGTTACCGACAAGATCATGGTATCCCCAAGCAATCCGGACCCGCAGCTATCATCCAGCAAATGGCTTGGGGGAATAGTAAAAAAGAGGGTGCAGGGTCAGGGGTGTTTTTTCCAAGACATCCGCAAACATATGACGACGAACCTGCTGCTAACTTTTGTCCGCATGCACAAGGTCCCTCTGTCGTCGGGAGAGATTCCAGTTTCCCCCTGATACCAATCTCTGAACTCCCGATACCAGAGCACCACAAACAACAACTAAGGGATTATGCGCATGAGTTAAATCGTTTTCATGGAGATACGCCTTACGAAGCTGAAATAACAGATGATGGCGCTCATTTGTGGTTTCTCCAAAAACGCCCGCTCCCGCTTGTACCGGTGGTAGATTTTCGATATCGTCGTCATCAAATAGAAACAGGTGATCTGACAGAACATCAAGCAATATGCGCTATTCCATCTGCTCATCTCAAAGCCCTTAGTCAGCCGACCTTGGACCCGAAAGCAGTAAAAGAAGCTGAACAAAGAGGAATGCTTATTGCACAAGGAATTCCAATATCAGGGGGATGTGCAAAAGGCAAATTACTCTTTTCACTCGATGAAGCTGAACAAGAACCAGAGAATGTGGTTCTGTCTGATCCAGAATTGGTGAGTTTTTCGAATTTGCCTCCACCCGTTGCCGCTGTTTTACAGGATACGGGAGGAATAGGATCACACTTTGCAAAAGAAGGAATGCTGTTAACACAAGAAAGACCAATACCAATTGTATTCAGTGCAACAGTTGACCGGAATTATTCCGGACAACAAGTAACAGTAGACGCAAACTCAGGCGATGGCAATAGAGCAAGGGTATATCTTGGAGACATTCCTTACGCACAAAAAACTCAATTGCCAACCCTTCATTCTGATGAGCGTCAAACTGCGGAAGAATGGTTGACTCAAAAAGAAACAAATCCATGGCGTTTCCTAAGCTCTTTAAAAGGAATCGAGGAATACAAACGGGCTGCCGCCCGGGCTCTTGAACAAATAAAAGAAGGAGGCTTCCAGTCGCAGAAAGCATGGGAATATATCGTGTATAACAACGTAACTCCACCTGAAATTCGGCAGCAATATGATGTTTATAGACGCGATACACCGGACTCGATGGCATACACAATAGAATCTAGGCTTTCTCAAATATTTAAACATGGAAATCACGCGACCATCCGCACCTGTCACACACCTGCACGTCCTGCCGGCGGACCATGGGTTTTAATCCGAAGCTTTGAAGATTTTCAGCAATTTCTTGTTGATCCACACTTTTCAAAATATGGAGGTCTCCAGGAACTTCTTAATCCTGACTTAACAGAATTACTCGTAGGAGAAATTCCGCCGGGAAAAATGGATGATGACAATCAAGAGATTCAAAATCAATACGCCGCATGGACGCTCTCCTGTTTGGGCAACAGCGGTCTGGTTGTTTTTCAGGTTTTTCCGCACAATGCTCATTTGCGAACACATGAACCGAAATGGAAAAACGGTAAACAAACGTCCGGTGATGATCTGATAACATTTACAACTCATTATGATCCGACAACACCGGATGAACTTTCTGAAATCCATGAACATGTTGGTTCACATCTCCAGGGTGATTCGCTTGCTTACGAATTGGCAACTAGTGCAAGAGACACTATTTTTCGTAATTGGTGGGAATTGTATCAACTCCCTTTACGAATGGCAGCTATTTCTCAAGCCCTTGGAGCTAATACAATATTTGAAGGTCAGGTTAATATTCAAGACAAATGGTGCAAAGGATATGGTATAAAACCAAAATAAACCAAAACTAAACTTTGATCGTTTTTTCCTCAACGAAGGCTTTTATTTTTTTCTTAAAAGTGCCTTTACTGAATTTCTCGGCCTGTTTCATGCATTCCGTTGTCCAATCTTTTCCTTTTGATATGTGTTCAAATGTGAGTATCGCTTTAGTCAATGCATCAACTGTCGGTTCATGGAACAACACTCCTGTTTTTTGATCAATCACCGTTTCCTTCACTCCTCCCTGCGACAAACCAATGACAGGAGTTCCATATACCATAGCTTCAGGCGGCACCATGCCGAAATCTTCGTCCAGAGCACAAAATATCAGTGCTTTCGCGTTTGCATAAAGTTCCGCAAGCTCAGCATCAGAAACGCTTCCTAGAAATTCAACTGTCGGGCTGGCAATTTTTTTGAGCGCTTCTTCCTCTTTCCCAACTCCAACGATTTTTAAAGGTAGTTTAAGCTCATTGCATGCTTGGATAATAAGATCCACTCTCTTCGCCCAACTCAATCGGCCAACCGACAAGTAATAGGTTTTACTTTTTTTTATTTTTGAATTTTGAATTTGTTTCGGATTTCGGATTTCGGATTTCGGATTTTGAGAAATGGGAGGATAGATAACTGTGGATTCCCTTCTATAAAATTTCTCCACTCTCCGAGCCGTCTCTTTCGAGTTTGCTATGAAATAATCTACTTTCTGTGCTGTCTTAAAATCATAATTTCTCAAAAAGAAATTGACGAATATCGAATATAACCGTACCGGCCAATATTTTTGCAGATTGCTTCCTGTTGCATATCCATAGAGATTGCGGGGCGGATGATGGATGTAGCATATTTGCATCGGATACCCTTTAAAGGTGACACCTTTAAAGGGTCGTGTTCCAGCCTTTACTCCTCGGGGGATAAACCATCCACTCGATGTAAGGACAACGTCATATCCGGAAAGATCAAAACTCTGCCAAATTAGCGGCACCAGAAACCGCAAAGGTGAAATGAATTTCTTGATAATCCAGAAATGCTGAACCCAACTTGTTTTGATGTTCCAGTTTCTAAACCGATCCGCGTGAGTCCCCAACCGCTTCCAGTCCACAAACGCAGTGTAAAGAGGCGCATCCGGCCATATTTCATGCAAGGTTTCTACCACTCTCTCGGCACCGCCGTATTCACTTATATAATCGTGTACTAATGCAACTTTCATAAAATAATATGAAACCGCAGTCCCAAATACGCGCTCTTGCGAGGCATGGACGTAGACCATGCGAGCAAGGAAGCGTTATTTCGGGGCAAGGCCTCAACAACTCTCTCAGCACCTCCGTATTCAGAGAGATAATCGTGAACCAACGCCAGTTTCATATGAACAAAGGAGGCCGCAGCCCCGTATACGCGCCCTTCCGACGCGAGGATGTAAACCTCGGGAGGAAGTAAGCGTTATACTGGGGAAGAGCTTCCACGACCCGTTCCGCTCCTCCATATTCTGCTAAATAGTCATGAACGAGAGCTATATTCATACGGGATTATCAAAGAGAGCATGATAAGAATCGATCAATTTCTGTGCGTGATCCCATGATGGCTTACCTAATACAATAGTATCCAACCCTTCATCTATTGCAGGTGTGCCCCATCTTCTTATTTGTTCTTCAACATAGTCAACATGTTTTGCTAGTCTGGTTTTTATCTCATCAGGTATGGGAAGATCTTCTGCTTGATAGCTTTTAAGTGTAGCCATATCCACTGCGATACCAAATTGTGTTTGCATCACCTTAGCCGGATCAAAAACTCCTATATCTTCTCTTGCATTATTCATAATAATTTTGGAATTATATTAAAACAATCCTATCTGAGCATCTTCTTTTTTTATATTTCTTTTCTTCTTTATCTCATTATCTCTTTTTCCGTCTTCTCTTTTTTCCAACCGTTTAATCAACGACCGGAAGCCAAATGTTTGGAGCATCTCAATTGCCTGTTTCTTTGTCATCTGATTTTCAGAAAATGTTGGTATATCAATATTAATCGGCACCTCGCGATTAATGGTAGCTAATTGATGTGATAATAATGCGCTTTCTTTTCCTTCCCTAATTTTCTGTACTAACGCATCCGAGAGCCCAAATGATTTCTTTCCGATAGAAGCATATAACGAATCTATAGATCCGGCTTTCTTTAGGATCTCAACAGCGGTTTTGGGGCCAATGCCGGGAATACCCGGATAATTGTCCGACGCGTCTCCTGCCAATGCTTTATAATCAGGAACAAGCGAAGGTTTCACGCCTAACCGCTCTTCCGTCTCCTTTTCTCCGTATAATTTCCCTTCAGATAACCCTTTAGTAGGCATATAGACCAGAATCTTGTCGTCTTCTACAAGTTGAAGAAGATCCCTGTCGCCCGTCACGATAATTATTTGATTAACTTGATGAGCGCTAGACGAAGGCGCGAGATTAGCACGAGATTTCTTGCGCTCATCCTGCGTTTTAATCTTGTGCTCATCGATGATATCATGCACGATCGTACCCATGATGTCATCCGCTTCAAATCCGTCTTTTTCAAAAATTGGAATACTGAATGCGGTCAGGAGATCGTGAATCTTGTCTACCTGCGGGATAAGCGCCTCATCCATTTTCGGCCGTTTTGCCTGATATTCCTTATAGAGTTCTTTTCGGAATGTCGGAGCGGGCCGATCAAACGCGACAGCCAGGTGTGTTGGCTGTAAATCACGGATAAGCCTGAGAAGCATGGTTGTGAATCCATAGACGGCATTCACTACCCGTCCGTCAGGCGCAGTCAGAGGCGGCAACGCATGAAAGGCGCGATGTAAAATTGCATTACCATCTATTAACACCAACCGGGTTGGTGCTTGATGAGCGCTAGATTGAGGTACGAGATGAACACGAGATGATGATTCCTGATGAGCACATGATTGCTGAACTTGATTAGCACGTGATTTATCCATATATTCTCCGCCGAACTTGTAATTTTGGCGATCCAAAATTTAGGAGTAATCCAACTTTATATCCGGTTGATTTTAAATAATAAGTTAACTGAGTTGTAGTATTTAACGGAAGAAAATTCATAGCCTTAATCTCAATAATTACTTTATCATCAATAATAAAATCAGGGATATATACACCGACATTTTTCCCTTTAAATATAACCGGAAGTCGAATTTCTTTTTTAAAAGGGATATGGTTTTCCTGAAATTCATTTACTAATGCTTTTTGATACACTTGTTCTTTGTGGATTGGACCTAATTCTTTATGAATCGTATAGGCTATTCCAATTATTTTATATGTAAGATCTTCAAATACGGCAGGTTTTTTTATTGGCTTCATGTACCTATCTTATCATGTGCTAATCACGTTCTTCTTTCATGTGCTCATATCTTCTCACGTGCTCATCATGTTGTTTTAATCATGTGCTCATCAATTGATCAAATTCTTCCCCCTCAATCGTTTCTTTTTTCAGTAATACCTCAACAATCCGGTCCATTTGTTTTTTATGTTTTTTCACCTGTGTTATTGCGGTTTTATATCCGGCATCAATAAACTTTTTTATTTCTTTATCAATTGCCGAAAGCATATCCGGAGAGATCTGCTGCTGCTCCACGAGTGACTTCCCCCATTCGGTCACGTCCATTTCCGGACCGAAGTTGATAGGCCCCAGGTCGCTCATTCCGAATTCCATGACCATATACCGGGCAATTCGCGTTGCCTGATCAATGTCATTGGCAGCCCCGCTGGTAATATCTTTAAAAATCAGCTCTTCCGCGGCTCTCCCTCCCATCATGCTGGCAATTTGGTTTATCAAATGCGATTTTGTTTCGTGGAGCCGGTCTTTTTCAGGAGGAGTGAGTGTATACCCCAGGGCCATACCGCGGGATACGATGGAAATTCTGTGTACTTTATCCATTCCGGGCATATGATACGTGACGACCGCGTGTCCTGCTTCATGATATGCAGTCATTTTCCGGTCCGCGTCTGATTGCAGGCGTTTCTTTTCAGGACCGAGTTTCACTTTAGTAGCAGCTTCTTCAAAATCCGTAAAATCTATTTCCTTTTTATTGTCCCTTGCTGCCAGAATGGCCGCCTCATTGAGCATATTTTCCAGATCCGCACCGCTAAATCCGACGGTCCGCTTGGCTGCTTTATCCCAATCCAGATCTTTGACAAACGGCTTGCCCTTGGCATGTATGGCAAGAATTGCTTTCCGACCCTCCATGTCAGGAAGGTCCAGAGTGATCCGGCGGTCAAATCTTCCGGGTCTGGTAAGGGCAGGATCGAGGAGATCTCCGCGGTTGGTAGCAGCAACCACAAGAACGGCGGTATTGGGTTCAAATCCGTCCATTTCAACGAGGATTTGATTGAGCGTCTGTTCCCGCTCATCATGCCCTCCCATGATGCCGACTGACCGCATCCTCCCGATTGCATCAATTTCATCGATAAAAATAATTGCCGGAGCGTTTTTCTTAGCCTGTGAGAATAGGTCCCGGACCCGCGCTGCGCCTACTCCCACCAGCATTTCCATAAACTCGCTTCCTGCAATACTGTAAAATACGGTACGTGCTTCTCCTGCCATGGCTTTGGCAAGGAGGGTTTTTCCCGTTCCTGACGGCCCGACCAGGATGACCCCTTTGGGGGTCCGGGCGCCAAGCGCCTTGTATTTGCTCGGGTTTTTCAAAAAGTCCACAACCTCTTCCAGTTCTTTTTTGGCATCATCCACTCCCGCTACATCGCTAAACGTTACTTTCGGCAGATCTTTATTGAAAATACGGGCCTTGCTTTGCCCGAAGGAAAAAATGCTGTCCTGGGCTCCCCGGGCTTGCCGGAAAAGGAAAAGGAAAAAAACAACGGTAAGAATAAGAGGCAGAACATTGGCCAGAATATTCACAAATACAGCTCCAGCATTAAAATTATTCACTTTAATTTCTACGGATTTGGGATCAACGCCTGAGGATTCCAGCATTTTAAACAGCGACTCCTGGGGTTCTTTCCGGGAAATAAATTTAGTGCCGTCTTTATAAGAAACGGTCAGCTTCCCTTCCTCAACCTCAATTTTTTCCACTTTCTGTTCCTTTATATCGGTAATGACGGTCGTGAGAGGCTTTTCCTGTAGCGTACCATTGCCTCCACTTAGACTTCCAAGCGCCGAAAGTACAAGGAAGAGGATGAGGACGCCCAACACGATATTTTTGAGATTCAGATTCAACTTCATCTCAAAAATCCGCATCTTCTTTTTCCCCGCCCCGTTCTTTTTTCCTGATTTCACTTGTTTATCTGACATATTGATCAATTCGTATTATAGCCTCGTAGTATATCACAGCATTTGCTCTCTTGACAGGGTCAGTGGGTGTCTTTATAGTTTATTTTTTAGATGCCCCCTCTTTTTTCCATCAAAATTTTTAAAGAAACTTCCTCCGGCAACCCCATCATCGGCATGCAATCCAAAGAAACACGCGCGATCAATGTGGGGTATATCGAAAAAAAAGGAAAAACCATTAAATTTATCCCCGGGAGGCTCAACTTAGGACAAACGCGGGAAGAAGATACGGCGGAAGCGACCGTTCAATCACTCCGTCTTCCGCAGGTGAAAAAAATACTTTCTTCCTATGATCCGGATGACATTTCTACCGTCACCCTACTTCGGGAAACTATCGCCTGCCAACTCCCGCTTGCTCTTTTTAAAGCAGGTATTGCCAGACACCACGGGGACTGTTTCATCGGAGCCAATCACATTAAAAAAGCCCATTCCATCACGACATCCTACGCGTATGAAAATATCGAAGGGCTCAATCCTCATGGACTTTGGATTATTGCAGACAGTGTGGCAGCAGGGAGAAATCTTTTGTCTACCCTGGGCTCACTCCTTACGAAATTTCGCCCCGAAGAGCTTCTTTTTCTTGTTCCCATTGGTAACCGGTGGGGAATCAACCGGCTGAGCGCGTTGGTTAAAAAGAAAAAAATTAAAAAAACCACGTTTATCGTCTGGGGTGCTCTTTTTGGCCTGAATCCTGAAAATAAGTATGACGAACCGTGGGGGCTTCCTGACTGTGAACCGATCGATGTCCGGGATCAGCAAACGTTTATAGACATGTACGGATCCGATCTCTGCGTTGGGGGAGATTTCGGCAATGATTACTACTGTCCCCCGCTTGCTCTCAAACTCTATAAAGAACAGCTCAAACAGCTCTCCATTGTCCCCCGGATTCCATCAGTGAGAGAAATAATGAAAATATATAAAAAGGAAGAACTCGTGATCCGCTAAAACAGATCCTTCACCATCCGGTAAATATCGCGCCTGTGACCAATAAGAACAATCCACCGTGTTTTGTATGCTTTTCTGTACACAATACGGTAATTTCCTACCCGGACCCGAAATATATTGGAAAATCCGGATAATTTTTCTTCTCCCGATAGTGATTGTGGGAGTGTACGAATCTTCTGAGCAACAGCAATTTGATCAAGCTTCGTAAGTTTCCGGAGCTCCTTTTCTGCCCGAGGTAAGAGGATAATCTTCATATTCCCAAATCTCTCGCTACGGTTTCGAAGTTCTTGCCTTTGGCAAAATCTGCTTTTTTAACCTCTTTGGTATCTAAAGAATCCTCAAGAAGTGAAATAATCTTTTCAAATAATTGTTTCCCAACAATGTATGCCTTCACTTTATTTCGATTTTCCACCGCTATGGGATAATCCGATGCAAGAGCAATAATCGGAGAAGGATTCATTTTTAATTGAGAAATGGATATCGTAGTCATATAAGGAGCATATCTTTTTATAGATCTTCTGTCAAGACCTATTTATTGGTCTTTTTGTTTTTATACATATAGTTGATCCATATACGGAAAAGGAGTATCTTACACAGTACTATGCCGGCAGTTAATCCATGGGGGCTTCGTTTAGTAGGTGGTTTCGCTTTTTTTCGTACTCCCGATGGCAAACGCGTTCAAATAACAGATACAGAAACAGGTTTTTTGGTCACTCATCTTGATAAAGCCTGTCCAGAACTGGAATGTACTGACGGAATGGAATTCACGGTGGAAGGTGACATTCGTTATACGGCGATAAAAAAAGAAGCTGATATTCCTTTTTAAGGATACTTAGGTGGTAATCCGATTGTTTCCCGCACTTCTTTTATTGTTTCCGAAGCAACAGAACGAGCCCGCTTTGTTCCTTTTTCTAAAATCTCCTTAACCAATTTTGGGTTGGACTTGAGCTCCTGATATCGCTTTCTCGCGTCGGCAAAATAGCTCATCAAAGATTCAAATAAATACGTTTTCACTTCCACGTCCGAAATCTTCCCCTGTCGATAGAGCTCTTTTAACGTATCAACCCCGCTCGTCCCACGAAGCCCGGAGGGCGAAGTGGGAAAGAAATCAAGGTATGTAAACACCATATTGCCCTCAATGTGCCCCGGATCATTGGCGTGAGCGCGTGTCGGATCTGTATAACACCCCATAACCTGTTTTCTGATGACATCCTCGTCCTCAAAAATACTGATAATATTACCCAGTGACTTGCTCATTTTCCGCTTGCCGTCAGTACCGAGAATGGTTGCCACATTTTCCGGAATAAAGGCTTCCGGTAGCTTGAATGTATTAGTCCTATACGTCTTATTAAAACGACCTGCAATATCCCTTGTAATCTCCACATGCTGTTTCTGATCTTTCCCGACCGGCACTAAATCGGGCTTGTAAAGGAGAATGTCCGCTGCCATGAGAATTGGATAGCAAAAAAGCCCCATATTGATCTCATCTTCCGGAGTTTCTTTCTGCAGTTTATCTTTGTATGCATGCGCGCGTTTAATAAGACCTAAAGGCGTGTAATTACTCAAAATTACCGATAATTCCGTATGTTCCGGTACATCCGACTGGCGAAAAAAGGTAATATTTTTTAAATCTCCAAGAAGTGCCAATTCATTGAGAATCAATGTTTCAACATTCTTCTCAAGCTGGTCTTTATCCTGGACAGTGGTGAGTGCGTGCAAATCCGCCACGAAAAGAAAGCACTCGTTAGTAAGCGCCATTTCCTTAGACTGTTTCACCATTCCAAGGTAATTTCCGATGTGTAAACTCGCATTTCCGCTTGGATTGATTCCTGACACGATTCGTTTCATATAGATTCCTTTCATTGTACCAAATATATATTATAAATAGTTATCTCATGCTATCCCTTCTCCTCTAGAAAGAAAGCGCGCGCGACTCACTCACTGTCTACACTGTCTCCTCACTCCGAACTCATGGCATGTAATAAATTGTTTATTTCCCGTAATTCCGCCCACGAACGGATGTCTGCTTGAAACATACATTTTTTCAGATTCCATCGATAATGGACTTTGTCTGCTACACGTTTCTAAATGAGGAAAATTATCGCGTAATTCTTCACTGGTTTTGAGTAAAAAAATAATTCTCCCGGAAAATGGTAACATTCCTAAAAAATTTTCATTTTTCATACACAATCACCTCCTTTCTTCGGATATAATCCCAGCACCTTGCTTACTTCCTCCCAAGGTCTACGTCCTTGCGTCGGAAGGGCGCAGGTTGCGGGATTGATGGTTGGTAAATTCACGAATCAGAATTTGCTCATTAACCAACGCATCAAAAAAGCCCGTACACATCCCAAGGGTTTACCCTTTAAGAATATGTACGGGCCTTCCGCCGGCTGGCGGATGTGGCTGTGCCACCGTACGCTGTAACCTTATACTAAAAGTTCCGCCGAAGCGGAACGTCAGATAAGGAAACCTTATTCGTGACGAACTCCGTTTTTAAGATCTTGCGCTCATCACGTTTTCATAAATCTCGCGCTCATCTTTTTTACGACATTCGTTGCGTCTCTTTCTACGGTTTTGCCTCCGTACCTGATTAGGGTCAGCGCCCCGACGTTACGTCGGGGGATCCGGTTCCATCCCTCCGGACATCGCTTTCTACAAATTGTACAACGTACTGTATCATACAAATCAATTCTTGACAAGTCCCGCTATCACGTTATAACATTGTATATACGGAGGAAATCTATGATACAGTCAATTTTTCAAGTCGGTAACAGCAACGTTGTTTCTATTCCATCACGGCTATTGCAGGAAATAGGGATGAAAAAAGGGCAAAAAGTAACGGTTGACAGAATTCCTGATACGGATGCAATCATTGTTCGTCCTGTGACCAAAAAACAGACTGTTGCTCTAAGTGAAACAAAAGAATTCCAGCAATGGCTTGATTCATTTCTTAAAGAAGACGGTCAACTTCTCGATGAATTAGCTGATCGCTAACTATGACCAGGTTTATTGATATCGGAGTTGCATATAAAATCCACCACGCAATTATTGCCCGGGCAAAAACAAAGGCAGACGTTCGGGATTTCGCACTTCTTCACTCTGCAGTAGAACGGCCGAAAGCAACGTACGGTGAAAAATTTCTCTATCCAACACTATTTGCAAAAGCCGCAGCACTTCTCCAGTCGCTTTGCCTGAACCATGCATTTTCTGACGGCAACAAACGAACAGCATGGGGCGTTACAAAAAGTTTTCTAAACATAAATGGATATCATTTACTAAGTACTCCTCATGAAGCTGCGGATTTTATAGTGTATGTAGACAATCACCATCCTGATATTCACGAAATACTCTCATGGCTCAAAAAGCATAGCAAAAAACTCGCGTAATTCGAATTTTGTGCTATAATCATCTTTGTTCTTTTATAAAGAATCGCGGGGTAGTGTAAAGCAGCACAGAAGGCTCAAAATGGGCCCGTCAATATGAAAGTATTGAATGAGAATTTGGCTATATCGGTGAAACCCAGACATTATGACTTCGTCATCGTCTGGGCAATACCGAGGGAAGATTCGTAATTTATTATGAAAACCCGTAGAGACTACACGCCAAACCCAGATATAATCCCGTTGTTGCGCAACGCGCATAATAACGGGACCATCCGGGATGATATAGTCCGACACTCTCAGTAATGAGAGACACAGATGCATAATCTTCTAGACCAGGTGCGATTCCTGGCCCCGCAACATTAGAAACAGTTTCCCGCCGCTTGAGGCGGGATTACTGTTTCTTATGCCCCGTACACACGCTCTTGCGACGCGAGGACGTAGACCTCGGGAGCAAGTAAGTGTTGTACTGGGGCTTACTTAGGTCTTTTAGCTCGTCAATACGGGCTATTTTTATTCCTCCTGATCGTACTAAAACAAATGATATAATTTCCTTATGAAATTTACTAAATTGGATATAACCTATCATCATCAACTGTTAGATCTAGAAGGAAAGATGTACTGGACTTCAGGTAAGTGGAAAACACTTTGGGACAAAGAGGCAAAACAAAAATTTGATACATTAATTACCGATTATTTAACGAATTATCCTCAAGGATGCTTTGGTTTGATTGAAAACCGTAAATTAATTGGAGCTATTTTTTTGCTTAAAGTATTAGAATTGAAACCTATCCCTTATGTCAACAAAGTTCATGATCACTTAAATACGAGAGGAAATATTGCCTACGTTTCATTTTTCGTTGTTAAAAAAGGAAATAGAGATGAAGAAATCGCTCGGGAGCTATATAGGTGTACTGAAAAAGTAGCTATATCACTTGGATGTAATAAGACTGCTGTCGTTATCAATGAATCACCTCTTGAAGAAGGGATATTGAAAACGAATGGCTATAATAGATCAAAAGAAGAATACCAATGGGAAATTTATCCTAGCATGATGGTTCCTTGTCATATCTATTCTAAAACCGTTACAACAAACTAGTTCCATAGAACAGTAGTAGATTCCAAATTCTTGTCCTTCGATCCGCCGTCTGCTGGCAGAATCCCTCCTTCTCCCTCGGCTACGCTCGGGATACGGACGGGCAAGCAGGATGGTGAGCAACGTCGAACCATAACCCCCGCAACTTAGGTAGTTTGGAGCGTAATGATGAGCTAAATCTACTAACAACACGTCAGCATTTAAGCCTTCTCATTTTAGTTTACTTCATTTTGATATACTATTGTGAATATGAGAAACGCAATCATTCTCCACGGAGGACCAAGTAAAGAAGAGTACTATGATTCAAAAATGCCAAGCGTGAGTAATGCTCATTGGATTCCCTGGTTGCAAGGACAGCTATTAAAAGCTGATATTCCTACGGCAACTCCCGAAGTTCCGTATTCTTTTGATCGAAATTGGAAAGTATGGAATACGGAGGTTGAACGATTTGATATTACACCAAAAACTATTCTCGTTGGTCATAGTACCGGTGCCGGTTTTTTTATTAAGTATCTAAGCATCCACCCAAAAATAGAAGTTGATAAAGTTATTTTAGTTGCTCCATGGCTTGATCCATATAAGGAACACACAAAGAATTTCTTTGATGATTTTGAAATAGACCCTAACTTAGTATCTCGGACAAAAGGAGTTACAGTTTTGTATTCAGATGATGATCAAAAGAGCGTTTTGAAAACAGTTGATATTATCAGGGAAAAAATTAAGGGTGTTGTTTTTAAAGAATTTCATAATTACGGACATTTTTGCATTGAAGATATGAAAACAACAGAGTTTCCAGAGCTTCTTAATATTGTATTGGAATAGTCTATTTGGATTTTTTGATGAAATATTCCTTATGATTGATTTAACAAACCGGAAAAATTGTTTTTACTGGCAAACTGATCGCAATTTATCTCCTGAGGACTACGAACGAATATTTCTTCACCGACATGAGTTATCAACTGAGGTATTAACTGATATCCTACGGAAAGGCATAACTGTCATTCCAAAAATTAAATCTATTGAAATAATTACTCCTGATGAAAATATTATCAAAGGGAACGTAAATATTGTACGAAAAATATTGATTAATAATGCTGAGTATGTAGTACGGCTGCATCCACAAGGTGTCAAAAACGGCTACTTCTACGTCGAACAACTCGCATTAGCAAAAACAAAATCTATTGGAATGCCAGTTCCAGAGATTTTAGAAGTGCATGAAGCCCGAGATGAAGGTGATATGGATTTTGTCATAATGACAACTTCACCAGGTATTACGATGGATGTTCTCTTACAGAAGAATAAAACACCTGAAGATACATTGCTCATCGATTGTGGTAAACAAATGGCAAAAATTCACAAGATTAAAGTTGAAGGTTTCGGACCATTTGATAACTACATCGCTAAACATGAGAAACAATTACGAGGATTGCATACATCGTATAACGATTTTATCCACGTAGGACTAAAGGAGAATCTCTCAAGATGGGTTAGATATGAGATTATAAATCAACATCAAGCAGATGATATGTTGAAGATTTTTACTATACATGCGTTTGAACCGATAGATAAGCCGCGACTGATTCACAACGATTTTGCTGATTGGAATTTATTAACTGACGGGAAAACAATTACAGCCGTCCTTGATTGGGACGAGTGCCATGCCGGAGATCCTATAGCTGATCTTGCTTGTTGGTCAACATTCTTTAACATTGAACGCATGAAAAAATTTATAGAGGGATACACAGCCCAGGCGACATTACCGAAAGATTATGACGACCGCTTCCACTTTTATCGTCTACGATACACAATTTCAAAAATGGCATTGAGGATAAAACGCTATCAAGTCGACAAATCAGCATATATTCAAGAAAAACTTGAGGTCGGCAAACAAGCATTAAAAGAAGAGACACGATGGTTCAAGCTCTAATCGAGGCTGAAACGAGGCTAACAGATATGTTCTAACTTCTTGTCCTTCACTTCAGCTCGCTTCACTCGTTCAGTGTAAACGGCAGAATCCCTCCTTCTCCCTCGGCTACGCTCGGGATACGGACGGGCAGGCCGGGTGGTGAGTTTAATCAAACTATAACCCCCTCCGTACACTTATATTTTTTTATAATATGTTGCTTTCCCTTTGCCTTCCTTTTTTAGTATCCCCAAAAAAATAAGTTTCTGGAAATCGAGATTGCGTGTCGATTTTGCCCGTTTAGTGAGCGTTGAATATAGTTTATCCGTTACAAATCCATGTTTATCAATGTAATTGAGGATTATTTTGTGATGATCCAACGTTACTGTTTGCGGTGTCATGGTTTGCTTTTCTAATTCTTTGCCAACGCGGAGCAACTCATCAATAATTCCTCCCGTAAAATATATCAGCCATGAGGTGAAGTCTAATTTGTTCGCTAAATCGTAATAATTCCCCCGTTCCCCAACGAATTCAAAATATTTTGCAACATTGGTGTTATAGTAATTTTCAAAACTGAATAAATTAAATGTATTTAGCCCCATTGATGAAAGAAGCGCTTTTGTTACCAGTCGAACAGTCCTTCCATTTCCGTCAATATATGGGTGAATTATCACAAATTGCTTATGAAATATTCCCGATACAAGCAATGGGTCCATATCTTTTTGATTGTGATGGATAAATTCAATTAGTTCTCCCATTAAATTTCTGACGTCCTGTTGATCCGGAGGCCAGTATACTGTTTTATGCTCACGCGGATCATTCACAAACACAGGGTCGTTCCTATAACCGTAAAGTTGCGTTTCAGTCATGAGATTATCCATAACGAGGGTATGAATTTTATGAATGACATCGTGTGTGATAGACAAAGGAGATGACTTTTTAAGCTCCTTTTCAAGCCAAATCAGGGCAGTATTATAATTTAACACTTCCCGCTCGGTGTCTCTGACGTGTTCCGGTCGTGATTTCAGGAGTGCTTTTACATCGGTAAGCGGCAATGGGTTGCCCTCTATGCTGGTTGAGGCGTGAGCTGAGAGATCTCTTGCTTTCCGTTCAAACTTATGCAAGATTATGTGAGAATATGTTCGAGAATTGAGCTGTGTGACTAAGGATGAAATTTTTTTGATATTGGCCAGTAATTCCGAAGAGATAGAGTATTTTGGCTTAAACATATATGGACGTATTATAGACGAATAATGGACGAATCACATTAAGGTAGATCTCTAACATGGATGAGTTTTATTACCTGCTTCCTACCAAGAAAATATCATTTTTGCTACAATACCACTAACATTCTATTGCCAGCGTAGCTCAGAGGCAGAGCAGTGTCTTCATAAGGCATTGGCCACAGGTTCGAATCCTGTCGCTGGCACACACATTGGATAGTTGATTAAATAAGTAAGTACGACTGTGTCCTTCGTAGCTCCACCACGGCGGAGCAAAGAAGGATCCCCACCTCTGGCACACCATCTCGTGCTCATCATGTGGTTTTACATCTTGCGCTAATCTCCTCTCCGTGCTCATCTTGTATTCAATCAGGTGCTCATCAATTTTTTTCAGAAAAAAATTTTCCACCACTGCTTCCAATTCGGCAGCATAGGTGAATTGCCCGGTTGAGGCGCTTTACCTGTATTTTGAGGAAGGGGGGACTCCCCCATAATAATGATTGTTTCTCCTTCTTTTGCCATCCCAAGCCGATCACGGGCTTCTTTTTCCACAAACGCCGATGTTTGGACCATTTCAAGTTTTTTTGTCAATTCTTCATGTTTTTTTTCAAGTTGGCTCAGCCGTTTCTGTTCCTCTTGGACAATGTTCCGCCTCTCCCATAAATCTACGACCGACCGGGAAAGGCTGATAATCATAAAAATACTGACCAATAAAATTATCCAACGGATTTTCCCTTTCATATATTCAATTCTCCTCTTGCATAGTCTCTTTTCATGTGATATATTATAGGTTACTCTCCTGCCTCTGGATTGTCAGAATGAGCCAAATCCAGCCTCCGCCAGTTGGCGGATGGCGGACCGATCCTGCTACTAAATATAATTGTATGGCTTTAGACATAAACACTGCAAAACAGCAATTTACCGACTATCTTGCCTCGAAAAAACGGGCTCGCGCTACTATCGTAGCATACAGGAAAGATGTGGACCAAATGCTCTCCTTTATCCGTCATGGGGGGATGGAAACAATCACCGGTATTTCGAAAGATCACTTAGAAGCATTTTTGAAAAACCTAAAAAGCGACAATTACACCCCGAAATCGATTTCCCGGAAAATCAATTCCATAAAAACATTTTTCCGATACCTCAAAGGAGAAACGCTGATTGCCCAAAATCCGGCAGAAAAATTGGAACACCCGAAATTTGAATCCAAGCCGCCCCGCATTCTTTCTAAAATGGAATATAGGGCACTCCGGGATGCCTGCCGGGGAGATGTCCGGATGTATGCCATTGTGGAACTCTTTTTACAAACCGGAGTGCGGATCGGCGAACTGGCCGGTCTCACCGTTGATGATGTAAAAAATACGGACCTTTGTATCAAAGCCCAGGAAGGTCATGATGAAAGAACCGTTCCCCTCAATAAAGCAGCAATTGATGCAGTTACCCAGTACCTCAAAGTCCGGAAAGATAACGGAAAAAGCAATGCCCTTTTCATCACAAAAACCGGGAATCAATTGCTTATCCGAAATATCCGGACTGCCATTGACCGATATTTCAGAATTGCCGGCATTGAAGGAGCCAAAGTCAATGATCTCCGGCACACGTTTATTGCCCACCACCTGATGGCCGGAACGTCAGTGCAGGCGCTTTCCAAGCTCGTCGGACACAAAAGAGCTTCAACGACGGAAAAATATATGGAGCTGGTCAAGGGAATAAAAACCGACAACGTCAAGTTGGGGGAATTGTAAAATTGTTACATTGTTATATTGTTCCTTTACTCCACTAGGCATTTCGTAAAAAAATACCTTTTTCGTGCTACAATAACCTGAATGGAAAAAACATATAATCCCCAATCTGTTGAATCCAAAATCTACCGGATATGGGAAGATGGCGGATACTTCACCCCTAAAATAGACCCGAAAAAAAAGCCATTTACCATAATCATGCCTCCGCCAAATGCCAATGATCCTCTCCATATTGGTCATGCTATGTTTGTCGCTATTGAAGACATTCTTATTCGCTACCATCGTATGAAAGGTGATCCCACGCTCTGGCTTCCTGGTACAGATCACGCAGGAATTGAAACACAGTACGTTTTTGAAAAAAAATTAGCTAAGGAAGGAAAAAGTCGATTTAATTTTGACCGCAAGACGCTCTACCAGATGATTCGGGAGTATGTGGAAAAAAATTCAGGAGTTGCAGTAGATCAAATGAAAAAACTTGGAGCAAGCGCTGACTGGGGCCGGTTTAAATTTACCTTAGATTCCGATATTGTTAATTTTGTCATAGATACGTTTATCAAACTTCATAAAGATAATCTTATAGAACGAAAGGAAAAACTTATTAATTATTGTCCTAAGTGTGGCACAAGTTATTCAGATCTTGAAATAGAACATGAAGAAAAAAACGGAATTCTCTATATCATAGATTATCCGCTTGTCAATGAACCGGAAAAATGCCTTAAAGTGGCTACCACAAGACCGGAAACAATGCTTGGAGACGTTGCTGTCGCAGTCAATCCAAAAGATCCCCGTTATAAAAAATACTGGCAAAATCACGAAAAAGTACGCTTGCCTATTGTGAATAGGGATATTGATGTTATTGAAGATGATATGGTCGATATGGAATTTGGTACAGGGGTAGTTAAAATTACACCGTCTCACGATCGAAATGATGAAGCGGTTGCGGAAAGGAAAAAATGGAATCTTATTGAAATCTACTCAAAATATACGGTCATCGGATTCGACGGTAAAATGCGGGAAAATGCAGGCGCTTATTACGGAATGAGTGTAGATGAAGCGAGAAAACAAATTATTTTAGATCTCAAAGACGACATACGACAAAAACCTTATAAAAATACGGTTAGCGTTTGTTATCGATGTGGTAAAACAATCGAACCTCTTCCGAGAACTCAATTTTTTATAAAAGTAAAACCCTTTACTTCTGATCTTTATAATTTAACTGGGGAAGTTATTACAGCAATGAAGAAACATTGGTTTAAAGTATACGGTGCAGGTAGAGGAGCAATACTCCAGCATTGGTTGGAAAACTTAAGGGACTGGAATATCAGCAGACAAATTGTATGGGGAATACGAATTCCTGTCTGGTATAAAATAACCGGAAATGAAGACCTTATAGCTATTAGTTTTATTGATTCAAAAGGCCAATTTCACCAGGGACCCATACGACAATGGATAGATAAAAAGTATTCTCACGATGAAATTGAAAGAGGGTTACAACAGATATTAGTTCCCTTCTATAAAGGAAGGAGTGTAGAGCATCTCATACAAAAGGAAAAACCTACCGATGGAAACATATGGTATCAGGAAACTGACACGCTCGATACATGGTTCTCATCAGGGCAATGGCCGGTAGTCACATTAAAAACAAATAAACCCGGGGATTTTGATTATTTTTACCCGACAAGCGTTATGGAAACCGGCTATGATATTCTCCCCATTTGGGTATTACGAATGCTTATGTTGGGAATGTACCTTACAAAAAATGAAAAAGGTGATGATAAAAGAGTGCCGTTTACGGATATATACCTCCATGGCCTTATCCGTGATGAAAAAGGACAGAAAATGAGTAAAAGCAAGGGGAATGTAATGAACCCTATAGATATGGTAGAAAAATATGGGGCAGATGCTATACGGATGGCACTTGTCATGAGTTCTACTCCGGGTCAGGATAAAGCAGTAGGTGAAAACACAATACGTGGTATGCGGAATCTCTCAAATAAAATATGGAATGCAGCAAGATACATCACTCGTGGATATAATGATCCGGCAGATCTAGATACGCTTTCACGGTCATTTGCAGGAGTTAATATTAATGAAAAAGAAATTCAAAATTATGAAGAGGACGCTCGAATAAAAATTCAAAAAGTTATTGGCGATGTTACAAAATTACTCGACGAATATAAAATCGGCTTAGCTGCGGAAGTTGTATATAATAAATTTTGGCATTGGTTTTGTGATGAGTTAATTGAGAAAGAGAAAGATGGTTATATCAGAATTGATTTGTTAAAAGAAATTTTCTTAATATTTCTCAAACTCCTTCACCCGTTCATGCCGTTTATTACCGAAGAAATCTGGGGAATGCTCCCGCGGAAAACCACGGATCCTCTCATCATCTCCTCCTGGCCGAAATGATAAAAATACATAAAAGCATATTCTGTCATTGCGAAAAGTCCCAAACTTGTCGAGGAACGCCGAAGCACTCTCTATAATTTACCTGTCTGTCGACGGGTAATAGTGTATGAACTTCAAACTTTATGCTACCAAATAAATCCTTTTGGCTTCAATCTAACAAATTTTGTGAGATTTATAAGTCATAATCAATCAGATTAAAATCCCTGATGCTAAACTACCCTTTTTTACAATCGCAATGTGTCTGTCAACCGATACGCCTTGCGTTTCTGTTGGTTCAGCATGTGGATTTGGTTTATTCATTACTACTTCACAATGAAGCTGTTCCAATTTTCCAATTAACATATCGTGTTCAACATCGGAAAATGATGTTATTATTCCAATGCCATTTTCCCCTAATCTATCAATTGCTTGTTGAAATATAGTAGTCCAAGTAACTTCATTACTGGATATTTGTTGATGACGGATAACAAAGACGTCTGCTGTTTGAGGTAATTGAGGGTATTGGTCAAGGTTTGTTGCATCACCATTAATAAATTGATAGTTAAACATTGGAACACGGGTTTTTCGATCAATATCATAGGAAGAATTATTTTCATTTGCGGTATTTATATCATCAGGATTTATATCAATTCCTGAAACAAGAACATTTGGACTTGGATTTCCGAATCTATTACCTCCAAAATAGGTACTTAATACAAATCCCTCACGGCATTTCCCACAGGCAATATCCAATACTTGTACGGTTCTATGTTCGGGAGATTGGTAACCTGTCATAGGAATAAGTAAAGCAAGCATATTCCAGAACCTTTTACGCTCGTCACCTAATTCTTTTGGTCCGAGCAGGTCTTGTGATGATAATGTGATGGATGGATCAGTGGTACTGGTTATATTTTGCAACTCACTTGAGAGTGTTATTCTTGGTGTAGGTTTTGGAGAATCAAATCCATTATCCATATATAATTTATTCTCTGATCATAGGAGCAGCTGAAGGAGAGCTTGTCCCGCCTTTTTCCAGTGAGCTTGACGGGAAAATAAGCGTTTGGAGAATCTGATCAAAGAGAACATCGTCTTTTAGAAAATCCGTCGTGAGACCGTTTGGGGTGAAATGGTTGATTTCCAGAGATATGGTTTCGGTAAGAGGAATCATGTACCCCCGCATCTGAGAAAATACATACCCGCTGACTGTCGTACCGATAAATGTTCCGCTAAATTCCGTCGCACTTTGCCCTCCGATTGTCGTTTCACTTGTGGTAAACGGAATTCCCTTGAGGTCGCTGATAATCTTTCCCCGGTAATCCGGCAGCACTTGTCCTACCCCGCGCAACGCAACGGTGAATCGTGTGCCTCCCGGAAGGTACGTCCCCTGAGATCTGCAGGAAGACCCGTCGCAAATCAGAGAGAGCACTTCCCCGGGAAGTTTAAAAGAAAGTCCTTCATATGCCTCTCTTGTCTTGCCGTTGAGTACCTGATAGGTTTTCCATGTTCCGAACATATCTTCTAGCGTTGTGGGCATAAGATTCTTCACAGCTTCCTTTATCGATGGGGTAGGCACGACGTTTTCCCGGGTATTCCCTCC
>Ga0209518_1001088_pt1 | contig 31242 bp, 25 predicted proteins | sample RifGroB1_FD_183993 | JGI IMG/M metagenome (GOLD analysis project Ga0209518, IMG submission 183993) | Groundwater microbial communities from Rifle, Colorado, USA - Groundwater B1 (SPAdes) (version 2) | ecosystem: Environmental > Aquatic > Deep subsurface > Groundwater | place: Rifle, Colorado...
GGGCCCTCAGTCTTTAATAAGTACTCTCATTAACTTATTGCCTTCTGTAGTATTTTTAAAAAACCATTCCCTTTTCATTGCTTCGCTTCTGGTTTTGTATTCTTCCTTATAAACAAACCTAAACGGTTTCCTATAACGAGTAGATTTGGATTTGCCGTCATTATGCTCCTGATACCTTCTTTTGAAATTATTTGTAACCCCGATATATAATTTTCCGTCTTTTAGACTTCTTGAAACATAAAGAGTGTACATAATTTGTGACCCAGGGTGGAGTCGAACCACCAACCTCTTCCTTAGAAGGGAATTGCTCTATCCATTGAGCTACTGGGCCATCTAACTATTCTTGTTATCTATCAGCCATTTTATATACTTTTTACTTTTATAAGATTTCAATTTCTTTTCTCGATCTCTAGCTTCCTTTTCGGTATCATATTTTTCAACATAAACAAGAGTTTGAGTTTGTAATACCCGGGTTGTCCTTGTTGAACCTCATAAATGTTGTTTTAATCTTCTAGTTAAATTGCTAGTTGAACCAATATAATACCTATCACTTTTGTCATTCCATTGACCCCGATTAAATCGGGGTTGAGCTATAGGGCATTATAAGGCTAAGCCAGAATATTTTAGCAAAAATTGGATAAATTTGATACCTAGTTATATATTGCTAATTTTTGTGAATATGTTACAAATAATTTAGCTAAAAAAAGTGGAAAATAACCTGCCTACCAACACAAGCATAAATTTATTCGAGTCCTACAGGAAAATTTCTCAGAATAAATATTTTGATTTACCCGAGAGAAATATTGCGTTAAAAAAACATTATACCAACGGTAATTACGACAAAGTTAGCAAATTAAGGGTGGAAGTCGGCGATGATTTGAAGGAATGTAAAAAACTTTGGGATATTTTTAAAAAAGAAGAGTCGGTTTTCGATCTTTGGAAATTCAGGTACCCATTCCACAAATATTATCTTTGCAAACCTTATTTTTTGACAATTTATATTGATTCCGATCCTGTGGGACTTTTGCCGTTATCGTATGACCCTACTGTCAACGGCTACAGATGGTTTGGGACTTCCTGGCCGGAAGATAATAAATTTTTTGTTAAGGATCCGATATTTGTCCCGCTGCTTATGTATCTTGCTCCCTACCCCGTGGCTTTATACGCAATTGAAGCGGATGAGAAAAATAAACTTCCTGATTTTACACCTCTTGAAATAGATGACTCCAAGTATATTTTGGACCTGACAAGACATTTATCATTTGCTGACTATCTGAATACTTTGAAAAAGAAAAAGAGGTATAACTTCAAGAGGGATATAAAAAAGTTTAAATCTTTACAGACAATAACGGAAATTAATAATTCATCACGATTTGATGAAATGATAGTTATAGGTAAAGAAAGATTTAAAATAAAAGGTGATATCTCCGAGTGGGAGGAGAATCCGCAAAGTATAGAGATGTCCAGGGAATTGATGTTAGACAATCCGGATTATATAACCAGGACGGTTTCTGCAATTATCGGAAATGAATTGGCGGGATCGGATATGATTTCAATATATAAAGGAAAATATTATTGTCTGGGTGGTGCTTATAATACAAAATCCTTTTCAGGAATCGGTAATTATATGAATTATTTAGAGATTGAAGACGCTTTAAATATGGGATGCAAAGTTATCGATTTTCTGCAAATAGATTACGGATGGAAGCATAAGTGGTTTACAGAAGTTCCACTTTATAAATATGAAAGACTTTGAGCGGTGGACCGGATTTGAACCGGCGACCTCCCCGTTAGATAAATTTTGAGCGGGCGATGGGAATCGAACCCACTGTCCTCTCCTTGGCAAGGAGATGTTTTACCGGTAAACTACGCCCGCAATTATTATATTTAGTAAATAAATTATATATTTTTATTTGTGCTGTGGGTCAGAATCGAACTGACATCTGAGGTTCTTCAGACCCCCGCCGTGACCACCTTGGCTACCTCGGCAAGATTACAAGGAAATAATTTCTCCCCGAAACGTTATTCTACTTCATATTATATCAAACTTGTCAGCTGACCGAAACTATAGTAATATTTTGCCAATGGGAATCTGCCTACCATTAAATGAAGAATTATTATGTTTCGTGAATTTGATTATGCGATTAACTTTATAGCTGACTTTCTTGAGAGTCACTCTTTCCCTGGACTTTATACTAAATTAGCGGAAGCTTATACTAAGGCCAACCAGCAGAACACCGAAGAGCTTCAGTCTGAGATAAACACCACACGCAAACAAATTTTGAACGCCCATGGCTCTATTGACTTAGCTTCGTGGCCTGAGGGACGCCTAGAAGCCCTCGATAGACTAGAGGCTACAGAACTGCTCGGGCAAAACGCAATAAAACGTATTAGAAAAATTTATAGCGAGAACCAGGGAAATACCCCAGCGGTCATTGAAGGCTTTCGTAAAATTCAATCGGAAACGCAAAACCTGATTCAAAGAGTTAATCGACTTAAGACTGATTTTTCGGTCCCAACAAAAGAAGAACTTGAGCCTGAGGCGGGTATGAGTATATTTGAAGTTAGCTTTGAAAATGACGAGCAATTGGAAAATTGGAAACAATTCAAAGAAAAGGGCAACGAATGGTGGTATATCACCCATACATTTGCCTGGCTGACTGGAACTTCAGTAGAAGATGTCAAATTCATATCCGCTGGGAAGGGTTCATTTTTTACTTCCTGTTTGGCTAACATTGATTATGTCAACGCATTTATGCAGGCGATTCTCCTTATTTTGGAACTAAGACACTTTTATCTTGAAGTCTGGGGAATGAAGAAAAAAGCAAAAGATATGGCGCTCGACGAACAGGATGGGATTAAGGTGGATTTCGATGGGATAGACATTCAATATGAGAAGTGGCTTAAGGTTAAAATCGACAAACTGTCGGTCCAAATCATGGAGAAACACCTCACGAAGAAGATTAAAGAAGAAACGGTAAGAAACGAACTGAAAGGATTCTTGAAAAGAGCACTAAATATTATGTACCTCTTTACAGTCAAGGGTGGAAAAGTAACACAACCAACCCCAAAGAAGGTCGAAATTTCCAATAAGGAATTTACACTAGGTCAGGTTTACGATGAAATTAAGAAGCTACGCAGTGAAGTTCAACCCCTGCTATTAGAAAATAAACAAGAGCAAGTAGAAGAGAAAATGCACGAGGAAGCAACCGCCATAACCCCCGAGGAAGTTGAAAAACTAGAAGCGTCTGGAAAATATCCTGAGCCAGAAAAAGAAGAAAAACCTATTGAAGAAAAAAAGTCCAAAAAAGAAAAGAAGAAGAAAGCAACTAAAAAGAAAGCGTCGAAGTAAGCGCCTATTTGTTAGTGTCCTCACAACCTGCACTTAACTTCCGAAAGAATACGGTTAATGTCTGTTTAGAGATATTTAGTCGCACAATCAATGTTGTAAGGACTAATATGCTCTACCCCGAGGCTGGAGTTATTCAAAAAATCATCAAAAATATAATCCTATAACGTTTATTTTTTTGAAAGCGATGCACGGCTATGGTATAGGAGTTTAAAGTTAGAAGGTAATAAGGTCTTTCATTTTTACCCCAAGAGCCTTTGCGATTTTATATAACCTCGGAAGACTTGTCCCTCTTCTTCCAGTTTCGAGGTACGCGATATAAGAAAGATTCGCGCCGATTCTGTTTGATAACTCTTCCTGGGATATTCTCTTTTCTCCCCTTATTTCTTTTATTCGCTGGGCGAGCCTTTTATCCTCCTTTGTTAATACTCTTTGTTTTCCCATACCTAATGGTGATAAAAAAGAGTCAATATCACCATTAGCGCAGAGATAAGTAAAATGCTAAACTATCCCCAGAAGATGGGTATATTATTCACCGATAAAGACTTATCTCTCAGATAATTAAAATGACTGAAGCAACAAAGCCAAAAAGACCACTTTTTCCTGAAAAAAATAGTGTAAATGTCATAGTCTACATAACCTCATTGTTTTGCGTATTTTTTCTTTTTGAAGGTTTTCCTCCTGTTGTGGTAACAGCACCTGTATATTTTGTTATCGCGCTCATAGGCATGATAATAAATCGCAATAAAAAAATTCAATCCAGCAGGATTTCGTGGGCAGAAATTGCACTTATTATCTTATTTTATTTTGAATTTACAGGGTTCCTTTTTCGGAAAAACATAATAAATTTCGAGGGCACAATATACTTTATTCTGTTTGTTTTTGCATTATATTTTTTACCATCCATTGCTGCACATAAAGGAAAAGTTGCGAGAATGCATGAACTTTTTGTATTCAATATCTTGTTTGGTTGGACCATCGTTGGTTGGTTCGCTTGCCTGGCTACAGCAATAATACTTTTTATAAAGGAAAAGGGTACACAGCCCCAAACCAGCCATGCAAACAATTGAACAAGAAGATAAACACATCTTTGAAATACTAGCGATTTTTATGGTTTTTGGAATGTTTTTAGGATGGGGAGCTTATAAACAAAACCCATACGATTACGTGTGTATTGATGAAAGTGCCAGAAATTACATTTATTACGAAAACTGTATGGAGGACTGTAATATTGGCGAATATGAATGTTTAAGTAGTTGCGGGTGTGGAGAAATTGAAAGAAGAAAGGACAATCCTTTAATCGAGGTGATTGTTGGGGGATTGGGGGGAATAACTCTTTGGTCACTTTATATGGTCTTATTTAAAGGATATTGACCCCCTCGCTCCAGATTTACCCTTAAAGGGGTTGATTTACAGTACAAAAGGAGACTGGTTCTGATGAATAAAAAAGCAGAGGCGCTTTCATTTCCCCTGCAATTTTATTTCTATTATTAGTAATATTTACAAAAACTAATTAACAACTACAGTAAAATTATTACTAATTAAAATCGTTGCTGGATACGGCGAATTTACCCATATAGACATGGTATAAGTTCCAGGTCCAGCAAAATCAGTATCCCTCAGGTTTATGTGCCAACTTCCGTTACCAAATTCATCCGTGGTAAAAGTAAATGTCTGTAATCCTCCAAATAGTCCTGGATATCCATTACCGACAGTTTGACTGGTAGCTGCACCACTTGTCGATTCCCACGTACCAGTTCTTGAGCCGCCAGTAACATCGTGCCAGGAACCACTCATAGACCCATCAGGGGCAATAGTTCCAGTCATTTGAATTGTCATTCCAGGGTTACTGTTATAATGACCATTGATTGTAACAGATGTTCCAACAACAGAACCTGAATCTATGGTCCAAGGTGAGCCACCAGGTGGTGTAACCAAAGCCAAAGACACACCTGTTATGCTCGAACCAGATTGTGTAAGCACCATATTTTCAGGGTAATCCACACCAAGGTATTCCACATTTATAATCCAGCTTCCTTGAACATTCCAGACCGTTGATGACGACCACGCATTTGATGGATACACGGTATATGTTGTATTTGGTTCTAATCCGTTCATTACTCCAGTGATAGCCACTTCGGTACTTCCATTAGGCTGATTAACTATTAACTTCGATGAAGTATCGGACCCAATAATGTCATGTTGCCCCCATGGAAGAGGCATAACAGCACCAGATAAATTCCAATCAACTTTCTGGGCTGCAGCTAAATTCGTATCAGGTTTTACAGCCAAAACTGGAAAAGCCATTAGAAGGAATACTGCGAATACTGAAAGGAAAGATAAAATTTTTTTCATTATTTCTCACCCCCTCTTAACACCTTTATTTATGCACTTTAAGGTGAATCGTGCGAAAGCCTTTTTGACAAAAAAAGACCGCCAAAAAGCGGTCTAATACCGTTATTCAAGTACAATTGTAATTCTTGAACAACATAAACACTATATACACTATTTTCATCATTTGTTCAATTCAGTTCTGAAAACATTTGCCATTTCGTCTTCATCTTCATAACCTCTTATTCTACCTTTTAGAAATCCAAGCCTATATGTCATTCCTTCGCTCATGAGTCTCCAATTGGTGTTTATCAGAGTATTTTTTATTATTTTTTTACACACGGTTCTGCTGCTGTATTCTTCTCTCTTGTCATCAGTATCTTCTACGGTAAAGGGTACAGCAATATATCTATCGGTTTCAGGTTTTCCAAATTGAAGGTTTGTGAACTTCTCCTTTTCCAAAGATTTTTTCAATATAATTTTCAATCTGGAAATTTTTAACATTTTTGCCTTTCTTGCCTTTCTATATGCGGGGTCATTTTGTTTTTTCTTACTTTCCTTCATTAAATCAATTAGCTGTTTCATATTTTCAACGCTTGATACATATTCCTGCCCCTGTCCTTCCGTCATACAATAAACACTTCTATATTTCTGTAAAAGGTCATGGTCCTTCTTTTCTTCTTTCTCTCTTTCGCGTCTGTCCTTCTCAAAATCTATAGATTCGGTTGTTTTGTAATTACATTGAAGACAAGAAATCTTGGTTATCAAAATTTCTTTTTCTTTTGTGGTTTTTTCACTTAATTCAGAGGAGCATTTCGGACAAAAGTTGGGTTTTGACTTGTATTCCTGCCCGTCATTAAACAACGCCCTTCGTTTTTTACATTTAAGACACTCAAACCAAAACATTACTCTTTCATTATCTTCAATGTCGTATAAATGTTTCATAGTCATGTTCATCAAAGAGGAGCAATTTTTACAAATTACTCGTTGAGGAGGGGAAGTGCTTTCCACCAGTTCATCCCTCGCTCTATCTCTATTTACCCACTCGTTTATTGTTTCCGCTTTCCTTTTATATCTTTCACCGCAAATATAATAAGTGAAGAAATCCAGCGTGACTGTTATCGGCTTTCCTCTTTTGGGTTTATGAGTAGAAGTGAAGTTTTTATTAATCCATTTTTTCTCCCGAAGACAATCCTTAATTGTTATAAGGTCATATAAATCATCGTAATAATATTCTTCCCTTAAATTCTTCATTGCATATATTTCAATAATTGACGTATATACTTCAATTATTTACAACCGAATTAAGAGCTTCAGGTAGAGAAAATTCACCCGAATTGTTTAATGCTTTATTGAATTTTTGAAATAAAACAGGCTCATTATCATTTACATTTGTTTCTTTTATCGAATTAATTAATAGCTTTGATTGAGATTCAAATTTCTCCGTTAACAATAACTTTTCGGATATTGGTTGAGTAAAATTATCCGATATTTCCTGCCAAGTTTTGTAAAGTTCATTATCCAAAAATTCAAATTTATCATTCACCTTGATGAAGAGAATTAAAATGCTCGAAAAGATATATGAATATGCCTGTTTATTTATTTGAATGTCTTCGTGTGACTTGTCCTTATTTATGCAATCTTCAATCAATAACAAATTCATCACGCTGAGTAAGTAAAAATTTAATATATATTTCCGACTCAATAACTTTTTAAGATTATCGTTATGAAGTAAAAGACTGCTCCAAAACGTATATATTATTTTCAGCAACGGATATAAATATTCTCTGATTTCTGCTTTTGTCAATGAAACAGCAACGGGTTCTTGTAAAGGTATTTCCATTTCAACACCTGACAACAATAAGTTGAATAAGGGAAGGGTGTTGCTGGTATTCCTTATATATGTAAACGCTTCCTTGTCACTTAAACCATCCTTTTTTGATTGCTGGTAAAAAGAGGAGAGAAAGGATATATTGTTTTCGAAGTTGTGTATTAACGATTTTCGGAATCTTGACAATTCAGACCCTCTGTTTTCTTCTGGGAAATGTTCTGTTTTTTCTTTAGCAGTTTTACCTTTACCAATATCGCTTCCGTTTATTTTTCTCTGCTGCTTAAATATTTTCAATAAATCAAGAAGATAACTTGAGGAGTCTTTTATTAGAAATGTATCATCTTCGGAAATTTCTTTTACGCTTATGTAAAAATCACTCACGCTTTTTTCGACATCTGATTCTACTTCTTCTTTTTCGTCCTTTACGTAATTTTTGTTTAAGCTCAGGTATTCAACAGATTCTTGTTTTTGGATATCCACCAACGGGTCAAAGGAACGTGCAAATAATAATCTTTCAAAAGAATCGACTTTCAGAATGTTTTTAAGTTCATTTAATACCTTAGTTTCACCCCTCAAAAGACTGGTTACGCTTTTTTGTTGATTAACCACAATTGTGACATTCGACTTAATGCCATCGATACGTAAATGGACCTTTAAAACATTCTCCGCTTCATATATTCCCAATAAATCAATGCGCGTTAATGTCTCATCAACTCGTAAACTACCTTTATCGACATTCTTATCGTCTAAAAACACTTCTACTTTTTGTTCCGAACTTAATTCTTTCCAAAGGTGAATTTCCAAGACACCTTGATTATTAAGTGTTGCCGATTTTATTAATAAATCTTCCTTAGAAATTTGAGATGAAAAATTTATTGGGACTATAGCTTCTTTATTAATCCTTTCTTTTTCTTTAGGCAGATAATAATTCAGTAATTCTTTATCAAGCGTCTTAAAATAAACCGCCGTTTCAACATTACCTTTATCGGCGTTAGTTAAGAGTGCTGCCTTGGTTAAGTTCGGACTACCCATAAGGACATTAATGCAATTTTCCTCCTCAAAAATTAACAGCTTTGTATGAAGATTGCCTTCAGAAATAAAACCACTGGGAAATTTATAGAAGGAAAATTCATCTGTTATGTTTTCGACATTGATGTTCGTATATTCTTCCTGAAAGTAAATTGCGACATTTTGACATATGTTTTCTTTGATATATTTTGCCGCTTCAAAATTGCTGTCAAAAAAAGGTGATATCGCATATACATGTTTTATATCCTTTGTCAGTTCTTTGACCTGGGTAATTATCGGTGTTTCAATATTGTGAATAAATTTGTAATTGCCGTTTACATTTTCTGTTACATTTAACATATTTCCCTTTTTCGATAAGACCCCGTCTGTTCTGCTTTTGAAAAATTGGCTTACATTCGACTTTTCAAATAAAGAGTTAATATATTTGTAAAATCCGACAAATACACTCTTTTCATCAGGATTACCTGAAGAAAACTGTGCATACAATTCTGCATTGTCCGACAGACCGCCGATTGTTAAGTTTCCCGAGCCGATGAATAATTTATCTTCATTATCACCTGATAAATATATTATTTTTGGGTGGAATAAGTTGCCCAGGGAAATTCCTTCCGCAACATATACTGAAGAGTCATACCTTAAGTATTCGTGCTGGAGATTATGGGTTAAACAAAGCTGTGTTAAATCTGAAAGCACCAAATTATTAACTGAGCCAAGCTCTCGAAATTTTCTCAATATCCAATTCTCGTAAAAAACCAAATCCAGATTATATGTAAGAATAAGTGAACCGTTTATCTCTCTGTCAAATAATCTTCCCTCCTTGTTTTTGCTTAACTGTATAAGATTTATTTTATTCATAAAACTCCCTTAAGACCTCCTTACCTCGTTCGGTGAGTAAAATTTTCTCCCCTTCATAGTTCACTAAATTCAGGTCCTCGAATATGTTTATTATTTCTTCTAACTTCATGACGTTATATTTCGGACGGAAGTCTTTTGCAATGGGTTTAACATTAACAACCCCCTCTTCGATATTGAAGTGAAAAGTGTCAAGATTTTGACTGTAAAATTTTTGTGTGGCCACCAATTGATGCCTTGTAATTACGTGGCTTTGGATAATATTTACAATAAATTGAAATAGCGTTAAATTTTCCTCAATTGCCTTGTCAACAATCTTTATCCAAGACAACATACTTATACGCTGAGCTTCGCCAATTCCCAAGAAGGTTTCTTCATCCTGTGAATAATCTTCCTTTTTGTAGCGGTTATATAAAGCTATGAGCGTAAAAATAGGGATTTTCAGAAAAGAACTTGTGTTTTCCAAATATTCACCGCGGTTAAGTAAATCAAGGCTAACTACCATCTCCGTTTCAAATAAGTTATTTTTATCTACATCGCTTTTTAACGAATCAACAATCCGAATAAGTGGTTCTTCAATATAATCATTTAAGGGTAATAATGTATCAATTTGACTGTTAACATCTTTTTTTAGTTCCTCGAAAACCTGTTCGAGTGATAGTTGTTTTTGCGAACTTTTTAAAAGGAAATACAAAAAAAATGATTCAAAGGAAAAAACCAGATAATTCCTGGAAAATAAGTACCTCCAAAGCGTAGCCATATTATTAATTTTTTCAGGTAATTCAGGTTTTGAACAAATCCATTTTTCAAAATCATGAAGATTTTTACTGCCAAACATATCTATAAATTGGAGAATCAATGCAAAACTATACCTGCGGTTTAACTGTTTGTTGTTATCGGTGTTTCTTGCGAAAAATATATCCTCCAATATTTTTCTTTCTTCCTCAAATTTCTTAAGATTGTGGTAACACCAAATATCCTCGAGTTTATTAAGATAATCAGGATTCCAACCACCGAAATTCTCTAGGTCGACTGATGTGTCACCAAGGCTCCTGTCGAAAGATTCTGCGAGTTGCTTACCGCTGGGTTCGACTAAAGCGGGAACACCTGATGCATCGTTCTCTGTCGTTAGTAGCAAGTTATTTAGTTTTGCTTTATAAATCCAATTATTATCACGGTACTCGGTCGATTGGAAAAAGGCATCATCGGTAATTTTTTCCTTATTAATTAGCTTATCCAAATTATTCCTTGCGAAGTCAATCCCATCCAAACCTGTTAAAGAGCTATCCAGGTGCTTCATGGAATTTGACATTGCATACAGAAATGAGGCACGCTTCAGGTGTTGTCTGTACGATTTCCCTGTTTTATTTTTATCGGAGTCAAAAAAAGACTTGATAACCCAACAATAAAATGAATAATATCGTGCACGCCGTGTGATGTTCGATACACCAGAAGTAATTTCCTCAAGGATAGCTTGACCGACACTTTCCAGGCTTAAATGGTCTCGACCACCAGGTCTTCCAACCTTCTCAACCCACAAGGGGACGTTAATATCATCCATATTTATTAGAATTATATTACAGTTTTATTTAAAAATTACTTTTCGTGGGTCAGAACGAGGAGTATATAAATAAATACTTCTAAAAACTAACCTTCCAATAATTCTATTAGCATTTTTACTTTTTGGAAAAGTTCATCGAACGTTACAATTTCCACTTGTTTTGAATTGCTACGAAATAACTCAAATGATTTTTTGTGTTCAGCGCTTACTTTATCATCTGTTAGTTTTCCTATTATAACCATGCATTTGGGATTGAATACCTGAAAGACTCCATTGGATTTTTGTGTCAGGTCATTAAAATTTCTCCGCAACTCATGTTTGTAGTCCAATATTTGAGCAATTGAACCACTTAGGTCACTGCTTGCGCAATATAATTTATCTCTGTAACTGGCACCTGTAATTGGCGTTGTGGGGGTTTTAATTTCGACAAGCAGAACATTGTCTGTAAAGCTGTTTTTATATAGTAAATCGACCAGATTTCCTCCTTTATTATCAATACCTTTACCTCCAACGTATGCTTGGTCTTGGATTAATATAACAGGGTAAGCAAATATTTGTGCAATAATCCAAGAATTCTGCATAAAAAAAGTTTGCCAAAAAGACTCGTTGCTATTATTTTTGTTTTCATTCCATACATTCAACACATTTTTCAGACTATTGATACTTGAAATCAAATTCAATTTTTTTAAGTCGTCAATTTTTAACTCCTGAAGTTTCTCAAAATTCTGAGGGTTTTTAAGAAATTGTTCAATTAAGTCCCTTGCATTTTGTGGCGTTACTACAAAACTTGTTTCCCCATATCTAATACCATATTTTTTATATATCTGGTAATACTTATCAAGTTCCATGATTAATTTTTTGAGTTCACTTGACTTTAACTCAAGTTTTATCCATTCATGGTCCTTAAGTTTTGAAAGCTCCAAGGATTTGTAATCCTCCCAATGTCCAGATATTTTTTTTCTTTGGAAGATAAAATTACCACGCACACATGCGCTTCGGTCTGAAAAATTATCTACAACTTCTGGTCTGAATACTAATCTTGTGCTTTTGGTACATCGCAACTCAATGTCTTGACCTACTGCTGAAGCTAACGAGGTCGACTTCGTTTTAATTAAATTACTCATATCAATTATTAGCTGCGGCAGGATTATATTTCACGCGCGGTTGTGGCAGTCTTAAAATCAACTCCAAGCTCTTCAAAATGTGCCTTCCCGCATTTGATTTTTTGCGCTTCGGTTGTCCGTAACATGTCGTAGTCCTTAACCCCTTTTGTCTCACGAACGAGATATAGTACTTCATCATTTTCTTTTAATATGGCCCAGTCAGGATTGTATTCACCAAGGGGAGTGGTGACTGTAAACCATTTTGGAAGTTTAAGAAAAAGTTTAATATCATCTCTTTCATCAAGCTCCTGAGCAAATCTTCTTTCCACTTGCGAGTCAAACACAATGGAGTCATAAATTGATTTTTTGACCTCAACGATGTTTGTCAGATAATCAACCAATTCTTTTTCCTCGAATAAGCGCATTTCGTATTCCTCTCCACCAATTTTTTCATATTTAATGCCGTCAATCATTAATTTTCTCAATTCTGAATTGATAATATTTACTACGTTGTCCATAAACATTTGAGGGTTTTTGTTGAAATCATCCAACCTTTCGCATTCCGACAGAATTCTGAAAATCGTGTTTCTTGTTAATTCTGTTTCTCTTTGTAGGTAAGTTAATATATCGGGAAGAGAAAAAGTTTTCTCAACTAAAGTAACTTGATGTCTTTTTTCTTTTGTATGAACCCCACTTTTGTCGACTTCAATTTCTGCCTTCCTTACTACAATCTTTAAAGGTTCTATTTTCTCCATCCTGTTGACCCTTTCTACACAGTTTTTTACTAAGTCATCAGTTGAGTACTCAACTGAAAATCTGGTTTTTTGGTTAATTTTCCCCCAAAGCTTTTTAAAATCGGTGTTGTCAAATATTTCTCGCTTTATTGAAAGTTTCTTTTTCTGCTTGTGATTAACTATATGATTTTGAAGTCTGTAACTTTCGACAATATTAATAATTTCCTCTTTTACATTATCGTATTTATCATCAATTTCGAGCTTAAAACCTTCCATGTCTGGGTCAAATTTATCAAGGATTTTTCCGTTTTCATCGATATATTCTTTTACCCACAATTCGGACCAGACACTTTCGGAACCATCTTTACCAACAACCTTTTCCACACCTTCGTCAATAAAATGCACTTTGGAAAAAGCATTTTTGGGAATTCTTCCAAACCTGATACCATAATCCTCTTCATATTCAGTCTGCAGTTTTTTAGCAAAATCTTCATAATGTTCATTAGCAATTACAACCAACTTATTTATTGAGTTATCAAACACCCTCTCACCATCCTGGTTCACTGGTATTCTTAAGCCTCTTCCAATTTCCTGTCTTTTTTTAAGCTCAGAAGAGGTCTCATTTAATGTACAAATCTGAAAAACGTTCGGATTATCCCAGCCTTCCCTTAATGCTGAATGGCTAAAAATAAATCTTAATGGTTCTTCAAGAGAAAGAAGCTTTTCCTTATCTTTCATTATTTTGTTATATGCATCCTCGTCAGCTTGGGACTCACCCTTGGTATCTTTTACGCGGCCTTTATTATCGATTGCGAAATAGCCATCATGGAGTTTTTCGACGGGGTGTTTCTTTATTGACAAATTTTTATATTCTTCTTTAGAAATTAAACTGTTGTATTCGTCATCGAACCATTTTGCATATTCACCTTTGATTCTTTTACCATCCTCACCATATTCGCGGTATCGTGCGACCTTATCGATAAAAAACAGGGTCAAAACTTTCAAACCCTTTCCTTCGAGCTGAAGCTCTTTATCTAAGTGTTCCTTAATTGCATTTCTGATTTGTATTTTTCTAATTTCATCAGAAAGGCCACCGATTGATTCATCAAGGTGAAGTTTCTTCCCGTTAGTAAAACTGACAAACTCCAAACCAGGTTCGACGTTGATTTCATCAACAATAAAACCATTCTCATAAACCTTTCGCTCATCTGACCTCGTATACATATCATCACCCGCTTTTACTGTTATCTTTTTCCTCTTTGGACCAGTCGGGGAATCTACTTCCAATTCGATTTTGGCCGAAATTCCATTTTTGTTATCAACGGATACCAGCTTCACATAAGCATCAATGAAGCTTGCTTCTTCTAAGACAGAAGATACGGCTACTTGTTTGACCAATCCAAGCTCAAATGCCTTTATCGGGTCGAGTTTATAGAGTAAATTAAACTCCTGAAGGTGTGTTGCCGAGTATCGTAGGGTGCAAAGGGGATTAAGCATTTTTATCGCATCTTTTGCCTTGGGTGTGTTGTCAACGCTTTGCGGCTCATCAATAATTACAATGGGTTGCGTTGCCTGAACAAACTCAATTGGTTTCCTTCCTGAAAGTTTATCGTTTTCCCTATAAATGACATTGCTCTTTTTATCATCATCAACGTCTTCCAAGGTTTTTCTAAATGCATCAATATTAATAACCATTATTTGGATTTGGTTACTGGTCGCAAACTGCCTGAGAGAATTAATCTTTTTAGAATCATATACAAAATAATCAAAACTCGTTCCGTTATATAAGGTTTTAAAGTGGTCACTGGTTATCTCAATGCTTTTGAGTACTCCTTCGCGGATAGCAATTGAGGGAACGACAATAATAAATTTTTTAAAGCTGTATTTTTGATTAAGTTCAAAAACCGTTCGCAGATACACGTAGGTCTTTCCAGTGCCAGTTTCCATCTCAACCGTAAGATAGGGAATTAACTTGTCTTCTCCTTCTTTCTTTCCATTGATTGTTATGCCTTTTACTTCATCAGTTATATCGAGTTCAAATTTTTCTTGGACCTTATTAATGTTTTCCAGCAATTTCTTTTCATCCAAAACCAAATTATTGCCAACCCCAAGCTCTGTCCTTGAAAGCCCTGAAAAAAGGCCAATATCTGTTTCACAAAAACTTACCTCAAAATCGCTTTTGTTAGGAGGTTGACCGTCAAAGACATCAACTACTGAAGAGATTGCGTCAAGTTGAAATTGTTGATTGGGGTCGAATTTTAATTTCATATATCATACTGTCCGAAACTCAATATCCTTGGTTTTCATAATCTGTACAGCATTTGTCTTTAGTTGGTCATTATTTTTGAAACCACTATCCAAACAAACAACCCTCAAAGGTTCAAGCTTTACCATCTCATCAATCAAATCGCGCGTAATGTCGTCCTCAAGGCAAACAAGCATTCCGCCATCTTCAATTGAATAAACTTTTTTACTCGAAATATCAATTTCTTTTATCGGAGTCGTCAATTCGAAACTTGTCTTAAGAAGAATTTCATACAAAATATCCTCTTTGCTCGCACCATCTTTGATGTGATTAACACTTAATTCAAGCTGCTTTTTGATATCTTCACTGCTTCCGTCCCAAACTTTAAAATTTGAGGTCGTAAGCTTAAACACCTTGAGACCAAGGTCAAGACCGTCCTTTTTGAAAAGTTGACCATCCTGTTCATCTTTTATCTTTTTAATAACCCTTCTAATTCTTTCTTTCCCGATATCAGCAATATTTTTAAACCCCGCTTTGAAAGCTTCAGACAAAGTGTCAGATTTTTCAGGTAATTGCACCATTATAAATTTTCTATTACCCCCATCTTTCTTGTTCAAATCAAAAACAGCATGGGCCGTGGATGCAGAACCAGCAAAGAAGTCCAAAATAATATGACCCTTTTCGGCTTTTGTAGACAATTTCAACATCATTTCGACAAGCATGGTTGGCTTCGGTGTGTCGAATATTTTCGAACCGAATAGTTGCTTAATCTCTCTATTGGCGTCATCTGTACTTCCAGCTTCTTTATAGGACCAAAAGTTTGTTGGCGTCATTCCTTCACGAGCCTCTGAAAGAAAACGTTTTATGCTTGGATATTTAGCTTTTCCATCGGAACCCCACCAAACCCTATTTTCTTGTATATATTTTTCAAAGACTCTTTTTTCACTTCTCCAAGCTTTTTCTTTGGGTGTTATTTTTTCACTAGTATTTGGATTTATAATTTCATAAGTTAAATTTGGTCGTTGTTTTGGTGTGGCTTGACTGAAAAACGGCATTGCCTTCCAAACCCCCCTTGGGTCATTGTCTGGATTTGAGTACCTTTCGTCAGCTTCCTCAGTTCTTGGTAGTAAATTAGGCATATAATCTGGAGATTTTGAATAAATCAGAAGATGGTCAATAACAGAGGTGAACCTATCAGTATTATTACTTCTTGTATATCTTTTTTGCCATTCAACTTGAGCTACAAAATTTTCTTGTCCAAAAATTTCATTACATATGGATTTTAAGTTTATTAATTCTGTATCGTCGATACTAATAAACATTACTCCATCTTTACTCAGTAGATTTTTTGCAAGACATAACCTCGGGTACACCATGTTCATCCATTTACTATGAAATCTCCCGCTTGTTTCGGTATTTGTAGAAAACTTTTTACCTTCCGCATCAACTTGCCCTGTATATTTCAGATATGTTTCAAGACTTTCGGAGAAGTCGTCGGGGTATACAAAATCATTGCCTGTATTGTATGGCGGGTCGATATAAATCATTTTCACTTTTCCGTAATATGACTTTTGCAGAAGCTTCAAAACTTCAAGATTATCTCCCTCAATAAAAAGGTTTTCCGTTTCATCATAGTTTACGGATTCTTCTTTAACGGGTTTTAAAGTACCAACGCTTTGCTGTTGGATTATTTTGAAGCACTCAGACTTTCCAGGCCATTGCATCCCATACCTTTCCTTTCCTTCATCAATCTCCTCACCCAACACCCTTTTAAGTTTTTTGAAGTCGACTTTATTCTCAGTTACAGTTTCGGGGAAAACTTCTTTCAGTTTTCCGATTTTATCTTCCTTAATATCAAGAGATTTTAGGTCCAGCTTTGTGTCATCTTTACTCATATTTATTTAGACTACCTCCCATTCTATCGTAAATAGCGTTTCGATTGTAGTACTTTGATTTAGTTTTTTTTCGATTTTATCTATAAGTTCGTCCTTTTCCTTCTCAATATTTTTACTCTCTTTCTCAAAACTTACCCAATATTTATCCCTTTTTACCTCAAGAATTCTTACTTTTTTCCTAATTTCCAGTTTTTTGGGTAGATTTGGTGCAAGTCGTGCTTTCTTTTTAAGCTCTTTTATCCTTTCATCCAATTCCTTGAGTTTGACCTTGAGGGATTTTCTTTTATCCTCCGCCCATCTGTCCAATTTATCCATTTCACTTTCAAAAAAATCGGCATTTCTTTCTGAAATATCAACCAATATTCTTTTCTTTTGAAGCTCAGTTGAATCATCCAGACTGTATAAGATATCGTTTGGAATATTAGTTTCTGCAATATCTCCTTTTAGCGAAAACAGGCGGCTGCACTGTTCATGGCTTAATTGATTGCCGTCCTTGTCGATTCCGATGAAGATTAAATTATCTTCTTCTTCCAGTGATGAAATTTTTAATTTGCTTAACATCAAATATCCCGTTTTACCTAATAAATCTTCCAAGACAGTTATTTTGGGTAGTTGATTTGAATAATCAAAGTTAAGCTTTTTTATGGGAACTTGCACTCCTTTTGTTTCAGACAAAATATTTTTTGCAAGTTGATGGCCTATCCTGTAAATATACCCATCCTCCGAATACTTATTCATAAAATACGTTCCTAGCTTTACAGGTTCACTTTTAAAGGGGTTTTCTCTTAACTCGAATGAGTAAGTATCGTCGTTTATTTCTGCATAATCCTTGAGATAATAAGAAGTAACTTCCCAAAGCCATTTGTCAAATTTAGATAAGTAATCCGAAGCAGTTCTCATATTTGTTTTTAGTCTTTCATGGACCTCTTCATCAAAGTTTTCCAGTATAGCCTGTCTAGTCTCCTTTATTTTTTCTGAAATAGTCGTTTCAAGCTCGGTTTGAAGCTGGTCGAATGCTTTGTTTATTTCATCTTCTGTCCTACATTCTTTGTAAATATCGACAATTCTTTTTTCCAAATCTATTCCTGATTCGATACTTCCTAATATTTCATCACTCGCTCCAAATACTCCGTCAAAAAGTTGGAATTTTTCCTTAAGTAGTTCGTAAATCCTTACATCTGCAAGGTTGTTTTCATTAAGAAAATTTACAACGACAACGTCAAATTTTTGCCCATACCTGTGGCATCGACCGATTCTTTGTTCGACCCTTTGCGGATTCCAAGGCAAGTCGTAATTAACGACCATTGAACAAAATTGCAGGTTTATTCCTTCAGCCGCAGCTTCTGTAGCAACAAGTATTTCAGCACTTTCTCTGAAGTAATCAATTATTGCTGCTCTTTTATCTGCACTTTTGGATCCACTAACCTTATCAGTACCTTGGTGCATTTTTAACCAGCTGGAGTATATTTCGTTGGAATTACTGTCTTCATTGGTCCCGTTGAATGTAATCACCCTACCTTTATGTTCCGTGCTTTGAAGTAAGTCAAAAAGATATTTTTGTGTTCTTCTGGATTCGGTAAATATAACTGCTTTTCTTTCTGCACCGAGGCTGTGAGCTTTTTCAAAACCGACTTTTAATGCGGGTAACAACGCTTCCCCTTTTGAATTTTTGGTAATTGATTTTGCAAAGTCCCGATATTTTTTTACTTCTTCTAGTTCTTCCTTAACTTTTTCAAAATCAATATCTGAAAAATTATTTCTGTCGTTGTTATCATTTTTCCATTCTTCATCAATCTCCTCATACGCTTCATAATCTTCTTGGAGATTAAGCTGATTGGACGAGGGTTGAGTTTGGTTTTCCATTAGTTCGGTTAACCTAGTTACTAAAGAATCCAAAGTTCCTGCGATTGCAAATGTCGAAGAGGACAGAAGTTTCAGTAAAACTAATGTAATTAGATGCCTTGCTCTTACGGGAAATGCATAAAGTTTGTCTCTTCTTAAATAATCCAATATCCAGTCGTGTAGGACTTGTTCATTTTCAGAAATAATAAATTTTTGGGTAATTGAATGTCTGTTCGTAAATTTGATATATTCCAATACCTGTCGACGGAGGGTTCTATGGCAGATGGGTTTTAATCTGTCCTTAAGCTCCGCGTACACATCATTATTACTAAGTCTGCTGTATTGATACTTGAAGCTCTTGAAATCTCCGAAGTTGTATTCATCAATAACGCTGGTTAAACCATAAAGCTCAAGTAATGAGTTCTGCAAAGGGGTTGCCGTAAGAAGCAATTTGTTTGTGTGTTTTAAACCTTCTTTTATGGCTTTGGCAATTTTATTTTCTTTTTTATAAACATTCCTAAGTCTGTGCGCTTCGTCTATTACAACTAAATCCCAGTTGATGTTTTCCAAATATTTAATCTTGTTATATGCAAAATTGTAAGAGCAAATGACTATTTCGTTATTTACATCAAATGGATTTTTGTTTCCATTATTAACGCTTTCTTTGAACGAATTACCATCAATAATTTGTGAATTAATATAAAACTTTTCTAAAAGTTCCTGGTTCCACTGTTTCCTAAGGTTAGCAGGGACAATAATAAGTATCTTTCTTTTTAACTCCGCCCACCTTTGAGCAATTACCAAACCAGCTTCAATTGTCTTACCAAGTCCCACTTCATCAGCGAGTAAAACTCCCTTTGAAAATGGGGACTTAAAAGGGAAAAGTGCTGCTTCAATTTGATGAGGGTTAAGGTCAACTTTTGCATCAGAAAGTACAGAAGCCAGCCTTTCTGGGGAGTCGGCTGCTGATTTCTTTGTTAACTCATGGGCATAGTATTTAGCATGATATTGGGTAATATGCATAAATTAAGCATATTTTACTCCAAAGATACACTATTTTGATAGTTTATGACTCAATTGTAATACCAATCCCAGGAAGGAGACTCTACCTCTTTTATGTTACTGCGAAGCATTTTGTAGACACCGTCTTCTAATACAGTCTGCCAAGTTCCTTCGTAAAAATGGTAATCCACTTCACCGTCGTTCCAATTCTTTGTCGAAAATTTAACAAATGCTGTATCTTTTGTGTTTTCATAAGGCTCGGAAAGATAAACTTCAACATCAAGTATGTCTGTGAACCTTCCTGTCCACTCATCAAAATCTGTCTTTTTCAGATACTCCTCACTTAGTAGATTAAATCCGTCCTCCATCCTTCTGGCTTTAAGATAAACATAAAAAGCTCTTACAGCTTCTTCAGGGGATATTGAAGGGTCAACCTGAATCTTTGTTATGTTTTGGTCCGTAAGGTTAGGAATTTTACTGAGAATATCAACTGAAGCAATAAAAAGAGACTGACCTGAAAGGCTGAGGGTGTTAACTCCAACCACCTTTCCACACCTTTCGATAATCGGACCGCCACTCATACCTTGGACTAAATCAATATCCGTATGGATATACCTTACTGGATAATATTTAGATTCTCTTACACCAATATATTTGCCTTCCGTTACGGTGGCTTTACCTGTTATTTCCGTACCCAAGGGGTATCCTGCTGCAATCAATTTTTCATTCGGATAAAGGACCAACGGCTCCAAAAACTCCAATACCAATTTAGGGCGCTCTTCACTTACGTTCAAAAGCGCGAGGTCTGCACTTTCATCACCGACAATGCTTGTGGGAGTGGTAAAACGTCCATCAGGAAGGATAATTTTCGGGCTTGGTTCATCCGCAATAACATGGAAATTCGTTAAAACCTGATTTTTGTTTATAAAAAACCCTGACCCCTCAGAATACCCTCCAACGATTCTGACAACATTTTCTTCAAGATTATTTTCCACACCGAATGAACAGATAAATTTACCGATGTAGCCATATTCTTTGCTCAAGTAATCTACAATTACAAAAAGAGAGACAAACATATAAAGCACCCCCGCAGATATAAAAATTGCTTTAATAAAGTTTTTCACACTTCGAAACGGATATGAAATTGTATCCCACAAAAGGCTCAATATTGCCAGTAAAAGTTTGAAGGCAATTTTTATTGGGTAGTAAATGAAGTAAATGATAAGTTTGAATGGGAATAATTTAAGAGGGAAAACAAGCTTTTTAATATACGCTTTCTCCGCTGCAATATGGTTTCCGATTTTCTTTTTAATTTTGTTAATAATTTTATCCATTGAATTTAACTGTATTCTACTACAAACAAGGCAATTGGCCGATTTATGTGGCTAACCTTCTTTTGTTTTTTTCAGCAGTTCATCCAGCCGTTCAAACTGACATCTCTCACCTTTGCTTAAACCCAAGATAGTAAGCTGAATGAAAAACTGCTGCCAGGTACGACCGAATGCCCACAATGACCGTGTGCCGTTGATAAATTTCTCGCCTTCCCATTTGTCTTCATACCTGGTAACTTTTATCCTGTTATCGGGGTTATAAATATTTCTGTATGTAAGACTCCTTGCAGCACCCTCGTCCGTATATGTTTCAAGGTCTGGTTCATACAGCGAGCTTGCTATCATATCCACACCGTTTGAACTGAATACATTGGCGAACAGAATATTTTTTGAAAAGTCCGACAGCTCGGGTCTGTCCCCGACTTCCAATTTATGAGGTATAAAACCTGTTTGATAGTTCCTTTTCCCAGTTTCATTATTCAATTTATTTCACCTCCTTTCTAAGTCACTAAAAAACCTCTCCATGAAAGAGAGGTTAAAAAGTTTTGCCAACAATATCGGCCAAATCTTTCCCTCTTTCAAGGGCTGGATTTGCCACCGTGGTCGTAAGACTCGGTTGGCGGTGCTTCTATGGGCCAGTGCCCTCAGCACACTCTTGATTTATTGCCTTGTGAATTAATTGTAGAGCATAACTTGTTTTATTTCAATATTAATATTATAAGATTAACCACTTACCTTACATTACCTGACATTTTTGCTGATTTAGCTACAAGTGAAGCGTGTTGTATTGATGAAATTTGGTAAAAACAACAGTGTCACTTATCGTCATAAGTTAACTTATTTAACTTTATTTACTCTCTAAATACTATGGGGTTTATTTTGTGCTAATCGCTTAGCGGGATTTCTTTAAACCTTCCAGATAATTCAGAATATCCCTCCCGAAGAACAAATACGACCTGCCAGTCCGCATGGATGGTATGTCACCCTCCCTTACCAATTTTTCCGCTTTTGGTCGGCCGATTCTCAAAATCTTTTTCAGCTCCAAATATGTATAAAGAGAGTCTGGACTCACAGTTATTCCTAACATAATTAATGTTTAACAAAACGTCCTTAAATTGAATAGTAACAATATCTTTACATTAACTGGAGTTGACAAACGACATTTTGGTGGGATAAAAAGTAGATAGTGTTAGAAGTGCATTGAATTGTGTGCTGACCAAAGCACTTGGCAGGACCACTTTAAAAGGGTGATTAAAAATGGAGTGGTCTTTTTTATTGGAAAAACAATGAACACCGACATCAAAGAATCAATTTTGAAGGATACGAGAGTAAGCCGCTCAGAGATTTTGATTGTTTTATTTCTGTCTCAGAACGAGGGTATTTGGTGTCACGGACAACGAACGCTCGCACTTGAATTGGGTTTAAGCAGGCAGACCGTTCACAAAAGTATTAAAGACCTTGAATTATATGGATATTTGGAAAAGGAAAATTCTCTTATCGGAACATGCAAAATAATTATTTTGAATAAATGAAAAGAAAAGGGAAATATAACAGGGTTTGGAAAAGACTGGCCAAGTCGAAATGGGCACCTTTGCCAAAAAGAGAGTTGTATCCAGTTCTAACATCATCGATTTCAGACAAGGCTTTTCGTTTGTGGATATGCCTTCGTTTTATGATGTTGGACTTCGATGACGACCCAGGTAACCGTATAACAAAGGTAACTATGGAGGAATTGTCAGAAGCCCTTCATTGGAGCAAAAGCGATGTCGGGCGTATTTTCGAAGAACTATACGAGGCGGGGTTTCCTGGGCTTGTCATTTGCAGGGGACGTGGAAAGTACGAAATTTACGACCTTGGCGTTAACGGGGTTGAGCCCGAAGGTAAATAGACAACTTGGGACAAACTAAGGCTAAAAACATATATGTAGTACTTGGGACAGACCATGAATACCTCTAAGGCACAAGTCTTGGGATAACTTAAGGCAAAAGCACAGGACACATAGGGGAATACAAATAATAAGAAAGATATTATGAAACAAAAGAACTTCTTGAAAGTTATATTACTAGATTATCAGGTAAATCATTTATTCCAAGAGTTAGGCGGGAGGGGCAAGTCTCCTTTTGCAAAAAGGATTATTAAAGCCGACGCCTACCCTTGCTGGTTACCTAAGGGAAGGAGGTGATGACGATGAGCAAAGTGACGATAGTTTACGAAAACAATAAACCAAAGTTCGCGATAGGCATTGACCACTACCAGTGGATTTTGGCAAAACAAAAGAAGAAGAGGGGTGAGTGGATGGATAAGTCATACCACCCGAACCTCAGCAACTTGCTGGACGAGTTGGCAGAATTCATGTTCAAGAAGAATACAAAGAAGTTAGAGGAAATAAAAGACTTGGAAAAAGCTATAGACAAGACATACCACTTAATAGAATTGCTAGGTCCAAAGCTGAATAAATTAAAGGGGTTGACGCGGGAGGACGAACGTAGAAGGGTCTTTATCCAAAAAAAGGTATAGACCGTCATCTTGCGCTCAAAATATGAAAATGAATATGAATAAAAAATATAATGACAAATATAATGTAATATGAGTAAATATGCCATAATATCGGCATATTCTACTTGACAAGCCAACCGTAAAATGATATAAATACAGTTGCTCAGTAAATTTCACTGACCCCATAGTGGGACAGGCTCCATTCACGAGGACATAAGCGCCTCAAAGCCTACGAAATAAAATATTTTCGTATGGCAAACAATACATTTAAATATACTCAATTCAAATTGGAAAAGTTAAACAAGGTGGAAGAAATCTTATATGAACTGGAAGAATATAAACCCCTGACACTTCGGCAAATTTATTATCAGATGGTCGGTAAGGGGTTTATCCCAAACAACAAAAGTCAATACAACATGTTATCCGAACTTTTAAAGTGGGCAAGAATTGACTGTCGCATCAGTTGGAATGACATTGAAGATAGGTCAAGATTCTACAACTCTCCCGAAACAGACAGAAGCCTTGATTCTTTTGTCAAAGCTTGGGATGACAGCTATTTGTCAGGATTCAAACTTGATTACTTGGCAAGTCAACAAAATTACATCGAACTTTGGTATGAGAAGGATGCAATAACAAGTGTTATTCGAAAAATTGCTTCAAAATACAGACTTTCGACAGTTGCCGCTACAGGTTACAACTCAATAACGTTCCAGCATGACTTTACGGAGAGAATTAACAATAAACCTGATAAGCAACCTGTAATTCTTTTCGCTTCAGATTTTGACCCTTCTGGTCTTGATATGTTCGAATCAATCCAGAAAACTATAAATGACGAAATGGGGTTTAATAATCGCGGAATAATCTTCCGAAGGGTTGCTCTGTCAAGAAAGCAAATAGATGAGTTCCACCTGCCAAAATCAATTGATGCCATAAAACCAAAAGATTCAAGAGCGCCGAAATTTATAAAAGAGTATGGCAATATTGCTGTGGAAATTGACGCATTAAAACCCAGTGACCTGCAAAGGATAGTTGAGGACGCGGTGCTTGAGTATATAGACCCCCTGTTGCTCGAACAAAAAATAAATGAGGAAAAATTAGTGCTTCTGAATATACAAGAATTTTTAAAGGATTTTTATGTGTTCAAAGTAAGCAGGAAATGGAATCTTAAAGTTGGGGGGTGAGTAATATGAACAAAGATGTAGTTGAATATGATGAAATAGAAATCGAAGCCGATATGGTTATCCTGCGGAAGGATGGCGAGGAAGTTGACGGTCTGTCTATTGTGGACAGCATTGAAGAATATCTTCAAATGATTGGTCCTAAATGGAACAAAGAATACAAAAAAGTTTCTAATAATTCCTGACCTTCAATACGAACTCCTGCCCATTCTCGGCCATCTCGACCTGTGAGGCTTCGAACAACTGTCCGACCTTCTTGCGTAATAGCTTGACCGATTCTTCCCAGCTCCTTTCATCCTTGAGCAGCGGGTGTTGTCTGACCACTTGCGTAAAATAGGACAAGCTGGCATGGCTGTATCTCATTGTGTTTCTCGGGTCCTGGTGTCCGACAATTGTCGCAATGTCAGCAATTTCGACCCCCTGTTCACGCATGGTGGTAATGTAAGAATGTCTGAACTGATGACAAAAGACCCTCTTTGTGATTCCGACCGACTTTGCCCGCCTCTTTAATTCAATGTTGACCCACTGGCTGTTCTTCATGCTGAAAACCCGACCATTGCCCAGGTTTTTCAATTGCTTGTATAGGTTCTCGGAAATTGGAACCATCCTGTCAGACCCGTTTTTGGTGTTCCTGAAAATCACAAAGGCAGGGGTTCCGCGCACATCTTCCTGGACCAGGGACAGAATTTCGCCTATGCGAGCACCCGTCGTTCCCATCAAAAGTAACAGCGCGTTGTATTTTGGGTCGGGTCCAGCTTCTGCTATCCGTTGAATTTCGTCGGGTGTCAGGACCTCGCCAGTGAAGGTTCTGTTTTCCCTGAAATACAGGTAATCCCTGAACTCGTCCGTCTTAAGGTAGATGCCGAGGGTCTTTGCCAGTTTAATGAAGTTGTTGCGGTAACTGACAGAATACCCAGATTCACGCATGTGTTGAATAAAGAGATTGAAGTTGTCGCGGTTGAACTCTTTGTCGCCGAACCAGGTCTTCAGGGTCTTGAAACGGCTTTTGACAGCGTAAACTGCCGATGGTTTATCGGAGTGCTTCCTGTCATTAAGCAGGAATGATTGTAATTGCTCCCACGAAACGTTAACGATTTTCATAATCGCGATAACGTTCCGAGGAGAAAAAAATCACTACCCCGAAACTATGTCGGAAAAAAGTATGAGCCAGGCTCACACTTTTAATTTCCTTGTGCCGAGCTGAGGAATCGAACCTCAATCTTCGCTTCTTCAGAGCGACGCCATGACCGCCTAGGCTAGCTCGGCATCTATCGCTGAGTGCTTCCAAAGGCGCCCGCCGTGACCACCTTGGCTACCACGGCTAAGTGGATCCGGAAGGACTCGAACCTTCGACCTTTCGGATGTAAACCGAACGCTCTAACCAACTGAGCTACGGATCCAAGCATGTCGGGCAGGTCTAACCAGCTAAGCTGAGCGACCGCAAGTGCGCGGGACAGGACTTGAACCTGCACGCCTTACGGCATAGCCTCCTCAAGACTACGTGTATACCAGTTTCACCACCCGCGCGTAATTAATTTGTGCTAGGAGCGGGAGTCGAACCCGCACGCTCATTAAGAGCACACGCTCCTGAAGCGTGCCTGTCTACCAGTTCCAGCATCCTAGCGCGCCTGGCACGTTTTACGTGCTCTGCCAGTTCCGACCCGTCGAACGGGTCAGGGCCGTTCGACGTCCCGCCACGAGGGCGAAGTTACAGTCAATATTATATCAAATCCGACTATATGAATCTAACCTGCATTCCTTCCTGAATTTTAGTTGTTAAAGATACTTCCTGACCCGGAAATTTGGAGCCTGATCCCCAAATTTTGGCTTTCTTTTTATTTTCCGTAAAGTTACTTCCAATTTCTTGAACAATATCCATAAGATTTTGCCCTTTTTTCATTACAATTGGATGATCAAAATTAGGATCATCATCCGGTCGAATTAAATATACATTGACAAAATTAAGTGTTTTCCATATTTTTTCTTTCAATTCTTTAAGACCAATACCCTTTTCTGCACTGATAAAAAGAGTATTTGGTGAATGGTGGATTGTTGATTGTGATGTAGAGAGATCTGTTTTATTTATAATGTTAATAGAAGGAACATATACACGATTTGTAGAGAATGCATCGATTAAGCGGTCAATAGTTAACTTTTCGTTAATGGTAACTTCTGCATTTTTTATTCCCAATTCTTGAATAACACTTTTGATTGTTTCTTTTGAAAGATCTTGCTGAATATTTGAATGAAGTATAATACCACCGGAAACTTTTTTATCAACTATTACACTTGGTCGTACAATATCAAGTCGGATTCCATTTCTATCTAGTGCATTTTTAATTCTTTCAATTGCTTTAGGTCTTCCTATGTCTGTCATTATTATGATTAAATCCGATCCTCGAGCTACAGATAAAACTTCCCGTCCTCTCCCCTTTCCTTCCTCTGCCCCTTCAATTAGTCCGGGTACGTCCAAGATTTGAATACGAGCATTTTTGTATTCCATCATTCCGGGAATTACAGTAACTGTTGTGAAAGCATATGGTGCAACCTTGCTTTGTGCATTTGTCAGTTTATTTATTAATGTGGATTTTCCCGAGGATGGAGGCCCTATTAAAATAATTGTAGCGTCTCCTTGCTTTTTAACTGCATACCCGCCGCCGCCGCCACCTTTTTTGGTTGATGATTCAATCAACCTTTCCCTTAATTTAGAAAGACGGGCTCGAAGTTTTCCGATATGATGCTCTGTACCTTTATGGTATGGGGTTTCTCGGATCTCCTTCTCAATATTTTCGATTTGAGTATCAATATCTGATTTAGGTCGATCCTGCCCAACCTTTTTTCTAGACTCGAATTGATTCATATGCTGAAATTATAGCTTATATCAAGTATAATTATCAGAATAATAAGATAGCTAAGAAGTGATTTGATGCAAGAAACAGTCTTAGGAAATATGGTATATAGGATCTATGATTTAAGAGAACTGTCTCCTGATGTTCGAGTCGCAATCGAGCAGGCGGCAATTGGTTCGGCTGCGAGAGAAACAGGTAAGCCAGAAAATCAAGTGGGGCGATATTTTTCGGATAGAAAACAAATATTTGTTGTTTATGATATTGGTTTAGCACGAACAACTGAAGGTGACCAAATGTGAGTATAAGCCTGTGTAGTTTAACGGATAAGCAGTGGTCTTCGTAGTCGAAGACTTGGATGAATTTGCCCCCATAGCTCAATGGATAGAGCAGCGGTCTTCGGAACCGAAAATGAGGGTTCGACTCCCCCTGGGGGCACAAATTATGTACACTCTTTATGTTTTAAGAAGTCTAAAAGACGGAAAATTATATATCGGGGTTACAAATAATTTCAAAAGAAGGTATCAGGAGCATAATGACGGCAAGTCCAAATCAACACGTTATAGAAAACCGTTTAGATTTGTTTATAAGGAAGAATACAAAACCAGAAGCGAAGCAATGAAAAGGGAATGGTTTTTTAAAAATACTACAGAAGGCAATAAGTTAATGAGAGTACTTATTAAAGACTGAGGGCCCTGAGAGGGTGCTTTCAGCATTCGATTCCCCCCCAGAGGCACTTTATAAAAACTTCTTGACACACATATATTAGAATATGATATAAAGAAAAAACTTCTTTTAGAATTTTAATTTTGCGAGGTTTACAAAATAAGATGAAATTTATTATAGTTTCCGGTGGAGTACTTTCAGGTTTAGGAAAAGGAGTTACCGCTGCTTCAATTGGGCTTCTTCTTAAGTCTCACGGAATTAAAGTTACCGCAATGAAATGCGATATGTACTTGAATATCGACGCGGGAACTATGAATCCTATTGAGCACGGTGAAGTATTTGTTACCCACGACGGACTTGAGACGGATCAGGACTTGGGACATTACGAGAGATTCATAGGTACAACCCTAACTCGGGATAATTATTTAACAAACGGCCAAATTTACAAAATTGTTTTAGACAAAGAAAGAGCCTTGGAATACGGTGGTAAGTGCGTAGAACCATACCATCACCTTCCTCCGGAAATAATTGAAAGATGGTATAAAGCCGGTAAGGTAAATAATGCTGAAGTTGTAATCGTTGAGCTTGGAGGAACCGTCGGAGAATATGAAGGTCTTCTTTTTTTTGAGTCGGTAAGAAGATTAAGACTAAGAAATCCCGGAAACGTAATTCTTATTCATGTCGGTTATCTTCCTGTTCCCCCGTCAATCGGAGAGCTTAAATCAAAACCATTACAACAGTCAGTGATGCTTCTTAATTCTTTGGGGTTGCAACCCGACATAATTATCGGGCGTGCTGAAAAAGAAATTGATTTAAAAAGAAAAGAAAAAATTGCACTTGCTTCGGGATTGTCTACCGAAGACATTATTTCAAATCCTGACGTCGGAAGTATTTACGAAGTTCCTCTCGTACTTAAACAACAAAAGTTGGACGAAGATATAATCAAGAAATTAGGATTGAAATCAAAACAAAAAGACCTGAAGCTGTGGAAAAAAATGGTTGGCAGAATAAAAAATACTTCTCGTAAGGTAAAAATTGCAATGGTTGGTAAATATCAAAAAACGGGTGATTATACTTTGGAAGATAGTTATGTATGCGTAGTTGAAGCGCTGAAACACGCCGGATGGTTTTTTGGAGTCAGTCCGGAGCTTACTTGGATAGACTCGGAGTCTTTAGAGAACTTGAATGATGAGGAAATAAAGGAGAAGTTTATCTCGGTAAATGCAATTGTTGTACCCCAGGGTTGGGGTTCGCGTGGTGTTGAGGGAAAAATTAAGGCCGCTAAGTATTCCCGAGAGAAAAAGATACCTTATCTAGGGCTTTGTTTTGGTATGCAAATGGCAACAATTGAATTTGCTAGAAACGTTTTGGGATTAAAAAATGCAAATACTGAAGAAGTTGATTCAAAAACTCCCTTTCCGGTTATTCATATTATGGAAAATCAACAAGAATATCTTTCTAAAAAACAATTTGGCGGAACTATTAGACTCGGAGCGTGGCCGTGTGTAATTAAGAAAGATACTTTATTGGAAGAAGCCTATAAAAAGTATGGTGGAGGAAAAGAGAATCCTTGGTATCAACCGAACCCCTTATTTATAAATGAAGGATCAAAAGCTAAAGGCCAAAGACTAATTTATGAGCGTCACAGACACAGGTATGAATTTAATAATTCGTATAAACAGCAATTCGAAAAAAACGGTTTTGTTTTCTCAGGGACTTCTCCGGATGGAAAGTTGGTTGAAGCAATTGAACTAAAAGATCACCCGTTTTTCGTAGGGACCCAGTTTCATCCTGAATATATAAGCCGTCCTCTTACTCCCCACCCTATCTTTCTTTCGTTCATCGAAGCCATTGAAAATATGTAGTGCGGAGCGGGATACGGGAGTCGAACCCGTTTTTGCTCCTTGGAAGGGAGCTGTTGGACCGATCAACTAATCCCGCTTGGTCGGGGTGCCCGGATTCGAACCGGGGACCTCGCGCTCCCAAAGCGCGCGCTCTAACCAACTGAGCCACACCCCGTGGTGACACGTCTAACGTGTCTACCGCGTTTGACGCGGTGCCGAAGGCGGGAATCGAACCCGCACGAGACAAAAGTCTCAAGGGCTCTTAAGGCCCTCGCGTCTACCTGTTCCGCCACCTCGGCTTATTTAGTAATTAAAATTTTAATAATTTATTCCTGCTTTGCAGGAAGGGCTCTGTCGCTTTCGCTTCTGCTCGCTTTATATTACGCTCGCACAAATCCCTCGCGTCTACCTGTTCCCTGCCCGCAATCGCTAAAGCGATAGCTTTTGCAGGCGGGTGCCACCTCGGCTTATGAAAGACATTATATTTTACTATTTGAAGGTATAAAGAGGCAAATTAAGAAAGTATTATGTTTTCTTTTGTCCGACTATGACAATAATATCAAAAGAAGAGTCTTCTTCCAATTCGGTATCCGATTTTTCCACAGTATAAGTTTCGTCTAAAGATTTCTTAACTTCGTCATATATTGATTGAGGTACGTCCTTTTTCAAGCTGACGGAAGTATTTTCATAATTAGTTTTGTCGGCATTTCCTGTTTCAATTTTGTCTTCTGTAAAACCGCTTTTCGAAAGCAAAGTTTTTACGGCAGCAGCTTCACCTTTTACACCTGAACCATTCAAGACACTTACAGATAATTCTTTCAGGTCAAACTCTTCCGGAACCTGCGTGGGAACGCTTGAGGGTTCTTCCTGAGTCTGTTCCTCCGGTTGAGTAACTTCCGTGTTAACTTGTTTTTTGAAATAATACATTCCCCCTACAACTGATCCTAGTATTAAAAGAGTAATCATTATCAGTAAAATAATCTTAAAATTAGGACCGCCTTTTTTCTCGACCTCTTTGGAAGTATCAGGTCGAACTTCCTTCAACCATTCTTTTATATCATCAGAAGAGTTTTCTTTAACATCATCAACTACTCCTTCAGGTTTATC